>OOAD01000492.1_pt1 | contig 28581 bp, 30 predicted proteins | sample 1671151 | NCBI WGS metagenome assembly OOAD01 (sample SAMN06348127, study PRJEB24527) | human gut metagenome | biome: human gut; feature: ankylosing spondylitis patient; material: feces | host: Homo sapiens | place: China | collected 2015-10
CCTTGCCCGGACCCAGAAATACGATCTCGAAGGCCCGGCGGGTCAGCGGGTCCTCGATGGTGTTGATAAAGCCGCGACGCTCTGCGCGGGAAAGCCTGCGGAATGCTCGGGTGCTCACTTGTTGTCTCCCTTCTTCGCTGCCTGAATGTGGGTCTTTACCGCCTGCATCAGGCTGTTCTGGTCGGTGTCCTTGCGGTTCAGTGCCTTGACCACCATCTCGTCCGCACCGCCCTTGACGATCAGCCGGTGGACGATGACACTCTGGGTCTGGCCCTGACGGTAGAGCCGTGCTTCGCCCTGGGCGTAAAGCTCCAGGCTCCAGGGCAGGCTGTACCAGATCAGGTGGTGACCGCCCTGCTGCAGGTTCAGTCCGTAGGCGCAGCTGGCAGGCTGGGCCAGCAGAACGTCCAGCTTTCCTGCGTTCCAGTCTGCGGCATCCTGCCCGGAGCGCAGCACGGCGAATCTGAGGCTCTTGTGGCGGGCCTTCAGGGTCTCGATGAGCTGCTCCTCGTCGAAGCGGAAACCGTAAAACACGAGGGCTTTCTGGCCGTCCAGCGCGTCGATGATGGGCGTGTTGAGGGCTCCTTTCAGGGAAGAGCCGGGCAGGAAGGCGCAGCCGGTCACGTCATTGCGCACGAAGGGCATGATCTCGGCCTTGCTGTTGCTCTCGGGATCAGCGATGCGCTGTCGCAAGTCCCTGGCCACTTCCGGCAGGGTGACGGGGATACGGGCCCGGGAATACTGGGCCGCATCCAACTGTTCCGCCATCAGGCGGCGCAGCAGCAACAGGTCGCCGCTGTTCAGGGCCGCACGCACGGCACTGTCGTTGTATCGGGCCTGCAACCAGGATTCGCCGTCCACCAGATGCAGGACATCGTCCCCGCCTTCCTGACGGATGACGTAGTCCAGCGGGGAAAGATCCTCGCCGGAGCCAACAAAGACAGGCGTCAGGACTTCCAGCCGGAAGGGCAGGAAGCCGGAGGCGTCCCAGCGGCGGGGCGTGTCTTTGGCCGCGGGCCGTACGGGGGAAGAGGATACGGCCATGTCATACCTCCTTGGAAGGAGCAGGGGCTGCGTCACCTGGACGAGACGGGCATCAGGATGGATGCCGTCCAGCACGAAGGGGCCGTGGGGCAGGGCATGCAGCAGGCTGCCTTCCCGCAGGAGCAGTAGGGGATTTTTGAAAGGCCCCAGCAGGGAGGACCAGGCCTTGCCGCGTTTGATCTCCGTGGTATAGCAGCCGTCCAGGCCCGCCATGTCCGGCGCCGCGCAGACCGAGAGCAGCAGGGAGGACGGGCCGCCATTCTCCAGGGCATCGGGCCGGAAGTCCTCATCCAGGGCGGCCGCGAAACGGCCCTTCCCCAGGGCGGCGTCCTTGCCGAAGCCCAGGTCGCCCGCCTCCGCCAGCAGGGCCAGCAGGGTATCCGGCGCATCCGTGCGGGCATAGAGGTGCAGATGCGTTCCCGGGGCGAACCATTGCAGGCGGTTGCTGAACAGGCCCCCTTCCAGGGCGCCGTCGTGGCGCCGGTCGATGCTGACATGGGGCTCCACGCTGGTGGCCGTCACCGCTTCCGGCCGGGCGGCCGGACGGGCGCAGTACCAGGCGAACAGATGGCGTACGGACAGGGCCGAGGCATGTTCCTGCCAGACGGCCAGCGGCAGGTACGCCTGCTTGCGGAAGGACTTGTAGTGCTGCAAGGCCGAGAAAAGGCCCAGAGGGGCGCCGCTGCTGTCATGGAAGGCCCCTTTTTCCACCCATTGACGGAAAAGCGCACGGGGCGCGGCAGGCAGACGGGGCGCGAAGACCTGCCCTTCCGGCAGGGCCGAGGAAAGGACGAACGGCGGCCTGCCCTCGCGGAAGGCCGCGATGGCCTCGCCGCACGCCGTGTCGCCCTGCCGCTCGGCGATACGCCAGAGCAGCAGGCCGTACAGGGTGTCGCTGCGCAGGGGCGTGGCCCAGGGCGAAAGGGGCCGCAAGGTGTAACGGTACAGCCTCATGCTGTGACCTCCATCCTAAAAGGCACTGATGGCGGAAAGATTCACAGGCTCGCCGTTCATGGCGAGATGTTCGAAGGCCACCTGGCCGCAGCCCCGGGAAGAGCAACCGCCCAGGGCGTCCAGTTCCACAAGGCGCAGGCCCTTGAAGATCCAGTCCTTCAGGTCCGGGGCGTCGTTCTCGTAGACCTTGAGGGCGATGTTCAGCTCAAAGCAGACCCCGGCGGGCACGCGCTCCAGCGGACGGGGATGCTCCGCCACGCCCTTGACGCGGTGGATGATGTTCTCGCTCTTGATCTCCATAGGCAGGTCGCCGGTGCGGAACCTTTCCGCGAACTCGGGCGTCAGGTAGGCATCCCGCACCAGCATGCGCGTGGGCCCCAGCAGGGGATCGCATTGCGTGGGCGCTTTGTGGGCGCCGAACAGGGTGCAGATCGGGCAGGAGGGCAGGCCGCAATCACAGGGCTTGCCGTCCATGACAGCGGCGCGCGTGGCGTCGCTTCGGCCCATGAAGACAGCGGTCTCCAGCAGGGAGCGCATCTTGCCCTTGAGGGAGGAACCGGGGATATAGGGCGCGCCGCTGAGCGGGTCCTTGACGATGGGCTGGTCGAGACCGCCGATTTCCACCGTGTCCTTGCCGGCGCCGATATGGAGACCGGAGCGCAAGCAGGCGGATCTGTCCCGTGATGGTATGGATGGCACAAAGTTTCATGCGTGTTCTCCTTATGATGCGGCGCTAGTTGAAATTACCCTCAGCACAGCCGTAGCTGAAGCCGACCACAGCTTCGAAATGCAGCAGGAAGGCCCGGAAATCCCTGGCGGAATTCACGCTGTCCACATGCTCGCACAACCAATTGCGGAAGGCCGCCGGGATGACCTTGCGTTTGAGGGCATAGTGGGATTTGGCCTTGAGCAGCTTAAACAGGGGCAGGATGAGGGCAAAGGCTTCCTCATCGCCGCCGCTGTTGCGCCACTGCCGTTCCATGGCCTTGACGTCATTATAGAACTTGCGCAGCTGCGAAGCCGCCAATTTCGGCTGGCCATCAAAAAAAGAGCGTGCCGCTTTCTGTGCGTCCTGGTCCATCCAAACAGGATTGATGGCCTTCTCGTTCAGGTAATATTTTTCCATGCTGCTTCTCCTATCCAGAAATACGGGTGCGGTACAGGGCCCAGGTGATGCCCAGTTCCGCCTTGGGGAAGAGGTCCTTGTCCTGTCCCAAACAGGTCAGGCGCTGCACCTCGTGGGGAGGAAGGTCTTTGCCGTTGCGGGCCATGTCGTAGGCCAGGTGTGAAAGATACAGGCCCTTGCGGATATCGCCGCCCTGGGTAAAATCCCGGCATTCCCGGGCATAGCCCAGCATGCGGCGCACCAGGCCCTGGGTGACCAGACCGCGAAGGCAGAGATCCTCCAGCCAGCGGCCGTCCTCCAGCAGCTGGTGGAACAGGGGCCAGGTGGTGGTAACGCCGAACAGGGTGACGGCATTCTTGCCGGGCTCCTCCTTGGAGCGTTCCAGGGCCTGCTCCGCCGCTTCGCGCAGCACCCGCACCGGCAGACGCGGCTTGACTACCGGCAGACCGGCGGAAAGGGTCACGGCAGGATTGTTACCGGAAAAGGCCGTGAAATCCTGATGCAGCCGCTGCGCGAAGGCTATGGTCTCGGACCACGGGCCCAGGACGAAAAGATCGTCGCCCCCGGCGAAGATCACATAGATGTTGGGGAACTCCCGCGCGATGACCCGCATGAGATGGGCACTGAAAAAGTGGTTCATCATGCGCGAGAGCATGGCGAAACGGGAGATGGAGAAGGAACCCGTCTCCCCTGTCCCGAAGCCCATGCCGAACAGCAGGCCCAGATTGTCCACGTCGGCCTTGCAGACAGCCAGCGAGGCCAGGGAACGCCAGCGCCTGCCCGCCGTCTCCGGAGGGATGCGGGCCTCGGCGGCCAGCATGGTGAACGTCTTGGGATCGCCCGGATGGCAGGGCTCCCCGAGGACATGGGGGGTACCGTCCAGATGTTGCAGGCGTCCCTCCTGCTCCCAGCGGTACAGGTCTTCTTCCTGTACGGTAGGGATGAAGCCCGCCACCGGCGCGGCGGAGAATGCCGCGCGGTCCCGGATGGAGACGATGTCCAGCGCCTCGCCCGTGGCCGGGGCTTCCTCCTCCAGGCGCAGGCGTATCCCGCCATACAGCGGCAGACCGTCGGACGTGCGGGAAAAGACCAGATAGCGCGCACGGGGCAGGCGTCGGCCGACCTGCTGGACGAGATGGCGGCATTGCGGGCACATCCTCTCCTCGCCGTCCTCCTGCGGGGCGGAAGCGGGCCGCATCCGGCAGAGCGAACATTCGCCGAACTGCCGGTAGGCCTCATGGTCCACAGGAAGGACAGCGGAAAGATGCTCCCGGAACAGCGAGGCGAAGGGGCGCAGCTTGGCCTGCTCAAGCGCATCGTTGAAGCGCTCGAAACAGCGGGCGAAACGCTGGCGCAGGAGATCGTCGGGTTCCAGCGGCAGGCGGGCAAAGGTCATGCGTACCGTGCCCTGGAACTGCTGCAGCAGCCAGCGCTCCACATGGACTTCCAGATCATCCAGTACCGTGCGCACCGCCTGGGTGTCCGGCAGCAGCAGGACGAAGCGGCCACCGGCATCCATGATGCGGGCCGCGTGGGTCAGCTCCAGCCTGTCCAGAAGATGCAGCCACACGGAGCGGGTCAGCGCCTGCAACATGAAGGACCGGGCCCGCAGCAGTTTGCCCGCGCCCTTGTCGCCGCCGTCGGCGTGGGCGTTCTCGCCAAAGATGAACTTCTGGATGCCGCCCAGATCGGCGCCGAACAGCAGGAAGCGTTCCTGCCCTTCGGGACAGTGCAGCCAGGCCTGGGCGATGGCCGCCGTAGTGGCCGCATGGTCATAGAGCGAGATATCGGCCCGGGTGCCGTATGTGGAGGAGGGGATGCACCAGGTGAATCGCTCCAGCGTGGTCGTCAGCGAGTGCAGATAATGCCGGGGCCCCAGATGGCAGGGGATCTCCCGTACCGCCTGGCAGAAGGCCGCGTACAGCCGGGCATAGGCATCCTTGCCGTCCGTTTCCGGGCGCGGGAAGATGGGGGCATCCTCCGCATCCAGCGGCAGGAGATGGTAGCGCAGGGGCGGAGCTGCCGCGTCGATGCCTTTGTCGTCCAGCCGGACAGTGTGGAAGATGGACTCCAGCCGGGCGGAACGGAAGTCCCCTCCGGCAGTTCCTCCGGCAGGGCGATGCCCCCTTTGGCAAACGCTTCCGCTGCTTCCTGCAAGTCCACCTGATAGAACACGCTCCGTTCCTGGTTCTTGGCCAGCAGGCTCCAGTTCTCCTTGCGGAACACCTCCCGCTGGGCGAACAGCCGTCGCAGGTTGGCATACGCCGAAATCTCGTCGGCCGACACCTTGCGCGCCTTCATCCAGATAGCCCGTCCGGCTTCGTTCTGTCCGCCGTCCGTCATCCATTGCAGCACCGTGCCCAATTCCTCTATCGAGTCCGTCACCGGAAAAATCGCTGCCCCCTGCAAGTCCTCACAGCCCCGGATTCCGTCCGCCGTCAGACCTCTTTCCGCCAGCCATTCCGTTACCGGACGGCCCAGGTATGTAGTCGAAGCCTCCTTCAGGCTTCCCTTGAATTTATCGTTAAAACCGTACGGACGTGCGGCAAACTCCCGTTCGCCCATCGGCACCACGTCGATGCACACCCCTTCGGGTACGTTCAGCGCCCAGTCGTTGCGCGGCACCCCCGTGATGATGTTCCGGCTGTGCAGTGTCCAGTTCCTGCCCACGTGGCTGTTTTCCACCCACACCTCCGCGTTGTCGGCCGTCAGCGGAAACTCCATCTCCGCATTCTGCACGAACACTGCCGGATGCGGCTTCACCTTGTGGTGCATAATCGCCCGCTGGTCCGTCACGCAGTTCTGCACGGCCAGTGTCGACGAAATCATCTCCCGGCTCGTACCGTAGTGGTGGAACTCACCGCCCGGCAGGGGCAGGATAGCCACTTTCAGGCCGTTCAGTTCCTCGTCCACGATGCGCGGATGCGCCCCCAGTGCCAGTCCGAACTCCGAATACATGTCGTAGAACTTCACGCCCCCGTCCTTGTCGGTAGAACGTTTCACCATCAGCTCGATGGCACGGTCACTCAGCAGCCAGATGCCGATGTCCATCAGGAACAGGTAATCCTGCATCAGCTGGCCCATTTCCTCCACGCTCGGCTTCTGCAGCATGAAGTCCAGCTTCTCCGGTTCCTTCCGCGACGATACGAACACCCCGTGGTTCTTCGCCAGTTCCGGGTCCACCCACAAACCGTAGCACACCACGTCCACATCCGGAATCTCCTGCAGCGGTTCCGTGGCACGGATGTACACGTCGCCGCTCGCAATCAGTGTACGCAGCCCTTCCGGCGCCCGTTCCATGATTTCCTCATACAGCGGCAGCTGCAGCGACAGCAAGTCCTGTGTGATGCGCTGTCCGCGTGCCCAGCGGAACACCGGTATCGGCGTCAGTACCTTGCCCGACGGCGCATAGCCCGGCAGACGGCGGCTCTGTCCTCCCGCATGCAGCAGGATACGCTTCTCCCGTGCCAGCCAGTCGCCCAGTGCGGCATCCTTATCCTCTTCCTCCCGGCAAGCATTCAGCAGCCAGGCCGTACCACCTCCCGAACCCAGTTTCTTTCCCACCGGGTCCGATGTGCAGAACCACTCCTTGTGGTCCGCGTGCATAATATCGTGAAAACATTCCACCAGATTCGGTGGCAATGACAATAACTTTTTCATGAGCATATATTTTTAGACATAAGAACAGAAGAACATATAGAGTTAAAAGTTAATAGTTAAAAAGTAAAAGCGGTAAAAGCATCCCGTTTTCACTTTATTATTAAATCTTTTGTCTTTCTGTTCTTTTGTCAAAAGAGAAAACATCCACTCGTTTTTAACTTTTAACTTTTAATTTTTCACTCTTTCACTCTTTACAGCTTAAATATCCGCGTCATCAGCTTCCATTTCTCCTGCGAGGTAGCTCCCGGAGCAGCTTTCTGGAACTTCGCCATGTGCGCTTCCCATTCCGCCTGACGGGGCAGGGTAGCCAGCCGTGCATAATCCCGTTCCATGTCAAACTCATCCGTGGTATCCATGATCATGAACAGGCGGTTTCCGTCAATGTAAATCTGCATGTCCGTGATACCCACCTCGCGGATACCCGCTTTCACCTCTTCCCACACATGCGCATGTTCTGCCACGTAGGCTTCAATCAGCTCCTTATCGTCATAAAGCTCCAGTGTCTGGCAATATCTTTTCATAATGAAGAATTTATTTCAAGAAATGTTATTACAGAGAAAATCCTTTAAAGGTTGTAATTCAGGAGCGTTGAGATTCCAATATTGGGCATCGTTGAACAGCCATTGTCCGCTCCCCAATTTGTTTCGTTGTGTGTTACTCAGGGTCTTTTGCGCACTGATGTAAGTAAACAATTTACCCTTTAGATTAGGAGTCAGATAATGATTCCCCAAACAAGTTTCATAGTCAGAATAGCAATGTAGCCATTGTTCATGAGTCTTTTTTTGCATCAGTTTTTCCAGTAAATTTTCAAAAATGCCATCGTCTGCATTGTTTGGGAAAAGAAAGATTCCGTCAGCCTGCATTCCATTGCTTTGCAATTCCTGGTTGATGCGTTGCAGGGTAGCCGAAAATCCATACCCCGTAGCAGGTGTGTCCGCATCAAAAATAATCAGATTTTTTCCACCTTCAATGGTATTCTCCTTGAATTTATTGGCTGCTTTTATCAAGTTGCTATTTCCGCCGACACAGATTATCTTATATTGTGCTTCGGAAAATCCAAGCTCCTTTATGATTGTATTTAAAAATACATACTCAGATGTTTTTTCATACCGTGCTTCAATGAAAATCTGTGTCATCCTATCTTACCTCCATTTCCTGTTTGATAGCATACGACAGTTCTTCTGCGCTATAACGTAGAGCCACAAGTTCGTCGTCAGCTTTTCTTATCAGCTTATAGGATGCTATCTGTGGCATTTGTGCTGATTTGCCAATAGCCTTGACCAGCGATTTAACTAAATCCATACTGTGTGTGGAAGCAAAAATCTGTGTATGATGTTTCTGGCACATATAAAGGATGACTTCCCATAATTGCGGCATGACCGAAAAATGCAAGCCATTATCCAGTTCATCTATGATAAGCACCCCATTTCTGCATGTGTAAATGGAAAGAATAACAGCCAGTACTTTGCGTACTCCGTCTCCCAACACATTGATTGGAAGTCGGGTCGGCAGTCCTACATCTACCATTACCCTTTTACCTACCAGTTGTACGTCAGTGATACGAGGTTCTACAATCTGGAGAGCTTCCACAATTTCCTTTTCTTGTTTGTTCTGAATAATCTCAGTCATTTTCTCCACGATGTCGATTTGTATGTGGTTAGAAGGAATGTATTCCGCGTAAAGAGCCTCCTTGTATCTTTTGTCAGAGGTAATGTTTCCGCTTTTTTCTTCTGTAACCACCAGTTCAGAATGATATTTGCTTTCTTTCTCTGCTTCTGTGGAGAAGTTGATTTTCAGTCCATACCGTTTACCGGCACTTTCCGATGAGTTCTTTTGCAAGTCCTCCAGTGAAATGTTTTGGGAGTGCGATTCTATCATTTGGATAGAAACCTGTCGGCTTTGTTCTCCCAGACTGTTTAATTGTATAATGTGTTCTGGATTTGCTTGATAGAACTCAATTTTTAAATCCGTTTCTTCCAATGAATCCAGTGCTCTGCTCTTGTTTGCTAAAATGGGTAATGTGGGGTTGTCAGGGCCTGACAATATAAATAATGATTCCAGCAAAGAAGACTTGCCACAGTTGTTTTTTCCGAAGAAGAGGTTTATCAATTCTAACTTTTCCAATTTACATTGGCGAATCCCTCTATAGTTTTTTACTGAGAAGTCTGTATAAATCATATTTGTTGCTATTTTCCTATCAATCGACAGGACAAATGTAACAAAAATAAACAGGTTTCATATTAAAATTGTTGCTGAAATTCAAAAAACCACCGTTTTTGGAGGGTTTGTTTCCTTCACGGTGGTTTTTTCATACGTTTCTCGTTTCAGGTCTATTTTTTATCGTCCCTTATACATCGAGTCATAATACTTCTGGTAGTCACCGCTCGTTACGTTGTCCATCCATTCCTGGTTGTCCAGATACCAGCGCACCGTCTTCTCGATACCCTCTTCAAACTGCAGGCTCGGTTCCCAGCCCAGTTCCTTCTGCAGCTTCGTAGAGTCGATGGCATAACGCATGTCGTGGCCCAGGCGGTCGGTCACGTAGGTAATCAGGTCCATGTCTTCACCCTCCTTGCGGCCCAGCAGACGGTCTACCGTGTTGATTACCACCTTGATGATGTCAATGTTCTTCCACTCATTGAAACCGCCGATGTTATAGGTTTCTGCCGTCTTACCGTTGTGGAAAATCACGTCGATGGCCCGCGCATGGTCTTCCACATACAGCCAGTCGCGCACGTTTTCCCCCTTACCGTATACCGGCAGCGGCTTGCGGTGACGGATGTTGTTGATGAACAGCGGAATCAGCTTCTCCGGGAACTGATACGGCCCGTAGTTGTTCGAACAGTTCGTCACGATGGTCGGCATGCCGTACGTGTCGTGGAACGCCCGCACAAAGTGGTCGCTGCTCGCCTTGCTGGCAGAGTAGGGGCTGTGCGGATTATACTTCGTATCCTCGTAGAAGAAATCCTTTCCGTACGCCAGGTGATGTTCCGACGACGAAGCCGTGGTAGTGAACGGCGGCTCGATACCCTCCGGATGCGTCATCTCCAGTGCCCCGTACACCTCGTCGGTAGAGATATGATAGAAGCGCTTGCCCTCATACTTCTCCGGCAGACCTTCCCAGTACACCTTGGCCGCCTGCAGCAGCGACAGCGTCCCCATCACGTTGGTGCGTGCAAAGGTAAACGGATCCTTGATGCTGCGGTCCACGTGACTCTCCGCCGCCAGGTGAATGATGCCGTCCACGTGATACAGCTCCATCAGCTCCTGCATCTTCTCATAGTCGCAGATGTCCGCCTTTACGAACACATAGTTCGGCTGGTTCTCAATGTCCTTCAGGTTCGCCAGGTTACCCGCATACGTCAGCTTGTCCAGGTTGATGATACGGTATTCCGGATACTTGTTCACGAACAGGCGCACCACGTGGCTGCCAATAAATCCGGCACCGCCGGTAATCAGTATGTTACGTTTGAATGTAGTCATAAGATAAAAAATTAATATAATGGTGATATATTTGTTGTTAATAATCCATTAGACTTACAATGTTTTTGCAAAGTCCTTCAAATTAATTATGGCAACTGATGGAAAAGATATATTTTTAAGTTCATTGAAATGGTGATCCTCTGTCACGATGTATTCAGCATTGGCAGCTATCGCACAATCTACGAACTTATTATCATCTTGGTCTGCTGTAATTAAATGAAAACGGTAATGAGGAGTTAGTCTCTTTACGTTTTCGCGAGTAAGAATCGTGTAGATAATCGCTTCAGCCACATACTTGTTTATGTTGCGGCTCATGACTTCCAGATACTCTTCTACGATTTCATTGCTTATACATAGTGTATAATCCCCATTTAAGAATGATTGCCATACTTTATGGCAGTCATTCTTCGCTGAAATTGCAATAATCAGTGAATTTGTATCTAATACAATGTTTCTCATATTCATTTATAGGGAGTACGTTCATGCAGTTGGTAGAATTTTTCGACTTTTTCCTCATTCAATTCTCCATTTTCCCACAAACGGTCAATCTCCTTTTGGGCTTGTTTGGCGAAATAGTCAGAAATAGCCTTTTTCAGTTCTGCCAAAGCTTCAGGACTATCTACAAACGACATCATGTCGAGCACTTGTAATTGAGCCGGATTAAAAACTGTCACATTCATACATTTGGATTTGGTTCTAATGCAAAAGAACAAATTTTTTTCTTTATTTCCTAATGGACATGCTAAAAGGATTAAAATTCAAATGGAGAATCAAAATCCTTCAACAGCGGATGCTTGGTACCTCAATTATTCATTGTTAATTATTAACTGTAACTAGTCTCTTCTGAAAATATCACGTGTATAAACTTTTTCCTTTACGTCATCCAGACACGCATCGTAGCGGTTGGCAATGATGGCGTTGCTCTGCTTCTTGAAATCCTCCAGGTTGTTCATCACCTTTGAGCCGAAGAACGTAGTGCCGTCTTCCAGAGTCGGTTCATAGATGATGACCGTGGCACCCTTCGCCTTGATACGCTTCATTACCCCCTGGATGCTGCTCTGGCGGAAATTGTCGCTGTTCGACTTCATGGTCAGGCGATATACCCCGATGACACATTCCTTCTCCGCTTCCGGACTGAAATCCCCGCGGTTGTAATAATCGTAGTATCCCGCTTTCTTCAGTACCTGGTCTGCAATGAAATCCTTACGCGTGCGGTTACTCTCCACAATGGCCTGAATCAGGTTCTCCGGCACATCCTGGTAGTTGGCCAACAGCTGCTTGGTATCCTTCGGCAGACAGTAGCCCCCGTAGCCAAAAGAAGGATTGTTGTAATGCGAACCGATGCGAGGGTCCAGACAGATACCCTGAATGATGGCCTGTGTATCCAGTCCCTTCACTTCTGCATACGTATCCAGCTCATTGAAGTAGCTTACACGCAGAGCCAGGTAAGTATTGGCAAACAGCTTCACCGCTTCTGCCTCTTTCAGTCCCATAAACAGCGTATCGATGTCCGGCTTCAAGGCACCCTCCTGCAACAGCGCCGCAAACTCATGCGCCTTTTCCTCCAGATCTTCCCCGGCAATCGCCTGAATAGCCGCGTTCTCCTCGTCGCGTCCGTTAATCAGTTTCGGGAAGCCCACGATGATACGGCTGGGGTAGAGGTTATCGTACAGCGCCTTGCTCTCACGCAAGAACTCCGGTGAGAATAGCAGGTTGAATTTCTTTCCCGCAAGGGCAGGAGTGGAGCGGAATTTTTCCGCATACTTCACGTACAAGCTGCGGCAGTAGCCCACTGGGATGGTACTCTTGATTACCATCACCGCATCCGGGTTCACTTCCAGTACCAGGTCAATCACCTCTTCTACATGCGACGTATCGAAATAATTCTTCACCGGGTCGTAGTTGGTAGGAGCGGCAATTACTACGAAGTCCGCATTCCGGTAAGCTGATGCTCCGTCTAATGTAGCGGTCAGGTTCAGTTCCTTTTCGGCCAAGTACTTTTCGATGTATTCATCCTGAATCGGACTGATACGATGGTTGATTTTCTCTACTTTTTCAGGAATCACGTCAACAGCTGTTACCTGATGATGCTGGGCCAGTAAAGTGGCTATGGATAAACCTACGTAGCCTGTACCGGCTACTGCGATGGTATAATTCTTCATATGATTTATAAATTTATAGAAGTATTAATAGGTGATAGTTGTATTCTTTTGTTGTAACTTTTTAGTGGACTATTATAATAACATTTTGTCTAAATCTTCTTTTAATTGGTTGATTAAAGTATCCCGTTTACTTATCCATTGATTATAGTGTGTAACTTTAGCTTTTTCAATTGCGTCTTTTATATTCTTAAAATCTAGCAGGGTAATGATCCCAAATTTTTGAAACATAAGATTTGCTATTTCAAGTTGATGATTATCCACATGTTCACCATATATCTTTAAGCGAGGTGCAATAATTAATGGTTTATTCATATTCATGCATGTGATTATGCTATTGACTCCACTATGAGTAATTATGACTTCTGCTATTTTTATTAGCCTATTAAATTCCTCAATCGGTAAGGTCTGATAGTGAGTAAACATAGGCTCTATTTCATATACAGATGATTGCATTATAATTTCTTCGGGCTTGTATACACCTTCAGTAATTAGTTTATTTAAGGCTTTAATAAGTCTGTTAAATGGGAACTTTTGTGTTCCTAAAGGTACAAAAAGTTTAATAGACGGTTCCATGATATTCTGCTTTAGGATAAATCTCTAACATCTCTGGCCATTGAACATAAAATTTGTCAGCAAATTTATAAACTAATTCTCCGGTTTTTGATTTGTCATTTATTTTGGCAAATGATTCAATATAGATTATTTTCTTACCAAATAATTTTGCAATTCTACATGTCGGATAAGCAGCTCCGGCTCCTGTAGATATTATTATATCTGGATGTTCTTTTAAAAATATAAAAAAGGAAATAATAATGTTCCATGTAAATTTAAAAATGAACATTAATCCTTTTCTTTCTTGTTGAATCAGATTGTAGTGACGGTATTTATTTAAAATACTTTTTGATGCAATGTTCTTCTCTGTAAGAATATAAAAATCATATTTTTTTATGGCTGGAAGAAGTTGAATTAGCTCCATAAAATGTCCACCACATGATGATACTAAACATATTGTTGCCATTTTCAGTAATTTTATGTATAACCTGTAATTCTTTTTGCTTATATGTCCATATTTAGTGCTAATTCTACAATTGGAGCCATGTCATAATATTTATATTCGGCCAGTCTTCCTCCAAAAATCACATTCTTTTCTTTTTGGGCTAGTTCTTTATATTTTTCATAGAGAGCATTATTCTTTTCATCATTTACTGGATAATATGGTTCCATTCCATCTTTCCATTCTGTTGAGTATTCTTTTGAAATTACTGTCTTTGGACAATTATCTATTTCTGCACCAAACATTTCAAAATGTTTGTGTTCTATAATTCTAGTATATGGAACTTCTTTCTCTGTATAGTTTATTACTGCATTCCCTTGATAATTGCTGCAATTATGTATTTCTTCTTCAAATTTTACGGTTCTATATTCTAGTTTCCCCAATTGATAATTGTAGAATTCATCTATTTTGCCAGTAAAAACAATCTTTTCTGCTATATTCTCCCAATATTCTCTGTTTTTGAAAAAGTCTACGTCGGTTTTTACTTCTATATCATTCAACAAACCATTGATTAATTTGTTATATCCACCTATAGGTATGCCCTGGTATTTATCATTAAAGTAATTATTGTCATAAATAAATCTTACAGGCAGGCGTTTTATAATGAATGGCGGTAGTTCTGTACATTTTCTACCCCATTGTTTTTCAGTATAACCTTTTATAAGGATTTCATAAATATCTGTTCCTATTAGAGATATAGCTTGTTCCTCTAAATTTCTAGGCTCAATTATACCTTCTTTTTTCATAGCTTCCATCGCCAGAAGTTTTTGTCCTTCGATTTTTTCTTTTGCTTGTTGTGGAGTTGTAACTCCCCACATTTGATAAAATGTATTCATGTTGAAAGGTAAATTGTAGAGTTTACCTTTATAGTTAGCTATTGGGGAGTTTGTGTATCTATTGAATTCCACAATTGAATTAACGAAATCCCAAACTTCTTTATTTGAGGTATGAAATATGTGTGCGCCATATTTATGTACATTTATACCTTCAATATTTTCGCAATAAATATTTCCACCAATGTGATTCCGCTTTTCAATTACAAGACATTTTTTATTTTTTTGTTTTGCTCTGTAAGCGAATACAGATCCGAATAGTCCACTGCCTACAATTAAATAATCATATTTCATATTAGTTCTGTTTTGTGAGGTCTTATTTATTAGATTGTTTAATATTTTATACCTAGTATTTCTTTAATTGTTTTTTTTAGAAAATCAGGATAATAATATACTAAATCCATATGGTTAGTATAGTGTTCAATGTCTTCCTCTAAATTAATGCCATTTTTCTTTATGTCATTAATTAAATCTACTATATGTTCTTTATAGGTATGTTCTGAATCTGAATAGTGTATATATATTGCAGAAGGTTTGCTGTTTGATGTAATAAGTTTTTCTCTTAAACGGTTATTTAGGAATTGAATTGTATTATCATTTACTTTATTACTAAGTATTGTTTTAAGATTGTCATATTTTTTTTCTTTAATTAGATAATCAGCTAAAAAATATTGTGGTGCAGCGATACACACATATACGTTTTTAAAATCTAGACTAAAGTTTAATGCTGAATATCCACCTTTGCTTGAACCATAAAAAATAATAGTTTTAGCTTGAGTTTTATCGATGAATGATTGGATTAAATCTTTGACATTATTTTCAATACCTTCCTTTATAAGATAATTCCCTTTATCAACAGTTCCTCCAATGTCATCCAGTAAAAAAAGTTTATTAATATTAAACTTATTAAGTGTTCTTATGTAATTATATTTGGCTCCTTTCCCCGCAAATGCTGGAAAACAGACTGCAAGAGCCGTATTTGAGTTATCTTTTTCAGGAAAGAATAAATATTTTATTCTATTATCGCCATGGCCAAATGTCTTTTCTTTTATTTTCCTAAAAAGGATCGTATAAAGACGGTTTATAGCCCTACTAAAGAATTTTTTTCGTGAGAAGTTCATAATTTTTTTAGATAAGATGGATTCTGTCTATCTTGTAAGACTTTTTTATATTGAAAAATTTTTCCTAAACCGATAAATAGGTTACTTTTATTTTTGATGCATTCGAGAATAACATGAAAGGAATATCTCCAACCGAATTGTTTTGCCTTAGCTATAAAATATAGTACTGATACTTGATAATTAGATAGTTTTTTTCTTCTCAAATAGGTATTTGTTCGTATCGTTGCTTGAAGTTTATCTTCAAATCTATCTTTGCTTAATGTTGTTGTAATACTGCCTTTAGATACCGTACATGTATAAATTTCATTATAATCAATATGGATTTTATTCGCTTCCACTCCAGATCTTACAGCAAACCACATGTCATTTCCTGCCGAACGTTCTTCATATTTGATAGAGTTGTAAGTAATAAAATCTTTTTTATACATTTTACCCCAAGGTGCTAGATACATACACCTCAAATAGTTTTCATTTTTAGTAGATTGATATTTGGATAATATATATTTAATATGCCTATCTCTGTAAGCTTTCTCACCACTTTCGCTAATAATACTATTTACATTAAAGAAAATGATATCATAATCTGATGTAAAATATGGAGTTATGGATTTTTCCAGTATGTCAGTAAATATGTCATCTGCATCTGCAAAAATAATCCACTTTCCGTTTGTGTATTTTAAGCCTGTATTTCTAGCACCACCAGCTGTCTTTCCTTCATTCTTGTAAAGTTTGAAGTTATATAGTTGTGAGTAGGTTTTTATTGTATCAAATTCTGTTATATTACTATTATCATCAACAACAATGATTTCTGCATCTAATGATGAAGGAATAGACTTTATCAATCTTTTTAGTAATGTGGATGAATTATGGTGCGGAATTATTATTGACACTGTTTTCATATCCATTGTGCTTTATTTAGTTTTATCCATATTGAAGGAAAAATACATCGGGCAAAAGTTGTAAACAACATAATTATAGCCTTTAATAGTCCATAATGACGTTTATTGAAATAGAAAACTTCTTGTGGTGGATATCCGGTTGGTTGAAATAAAAATTTTATTCTATCTTTTAATTTAATTTCAGGGTCACACCACTTCATTATTCTATCATGTCTGTCACATTCTCCGACAGCTTGGCCTAATTGTATAATTTTAATTCCTGCTTTTTTTGCTCTTAACCCGTAATCTAAATCTCCTAAGCTATGATGGAATATAGGATCATTCATTCCAACAAGATTATAAACATAAGATGGAATCAAAACAATATTACCGTTAAAGCTATCACATTCTTGAATTTTTCCATTTAGTGGGACTAGTTTTTTATCTTTTCTTCCACCGTAAGTATGCATACCTAATCCTTTATTATCTATAGTAGGTCCGACTATAATAGCTTTATCTGAATATAAGTTTGAAGTGTTTATTAGCTGGTCAAGCATAAATGGATATGTGAATGTATCATCGTTTAACCATAAATAAAAATCGTATGATTTCTTTTTAATGGCTGCATTCCATGAACTCCACATGCCTCTATTCCAATAGAGATTATTTCCCTTAATGATGAAGACACTAGGATATTTACTTCGGATAAGATCTGATGTTCCGTCTGTAGAACCATCATCCGTTAGAAATATATTTATTTCATATTGAGAAGATGAATTCTGGTTATATATATTTTCTAAACATTTGATAGTTTTTAATTTTCTATTAAATACTGTTAGTAGTATAGCTATTGATCGTTTAGTAGCCATAAGTGTTGATATTATTGATTATTTTTCACCTATTTATAATAGAATTGTTTGGAATACTTTATAATAATTGCATGAGATTAGATTAAACTTACTATTATTCTCTATTTTTTGCTCTATGGAATTATATAGTTTATATACTTGTAGTATTGCCATTTTTATTAGTTCAAGTATAATCTTTTTCAGAAGATTAGCATAACTATTCTTTATATCTTACCTCAAAAGTTGTAACACACAATATGTTTTTAGATTTAACCAAGATATAAAAATTGATTTTGAGATATATAAATGTTTTATATATCGTAATTGCTTATTTTTCTTATAAAACGAGCTGGATTTCCAGCCCAAATTTCATCGTTAGGTATATTTTTTGTCACTACACTGCCTGCTCCAATAATACTTCTATCACCAATTTCTACACCTTTTAGGATGATGCATTTAGCACCAATAAAAACATCATTACCTATTTTAACTGGGGATGTTTTTCTACTTTTTATATCATTTTTAGTTCTACGAATATTGGCATTTAAAGAATGAAAATCTGAGGTGTAAATACAGGTCCCTCCCCCTATTTTGACATTATTACCTATTGTTATATTAGCATGGGCAACAAGAGTACTTTGTGAAATTCCCACATTGGTGCCTATAGATATTTGAGCATTTTCATATACAATGAACATACATTTATTATTAATTCCTATTGGATTCCCTTTTATGGTATTATGCATAGAAAATAAAGGACCAATATAAATTCCTTTTGACTTTCGAGAACACATAATATATGGCCTTCCTGTAGTCTTAAAAGTGTTATATCTAACCCCATACTCTTTAAACAATATAATTGTTGATAAGTAATTAATAGGAGTCATAATAGAATAGTGAATTCGTCTTAAAATTCTATAAATCATTTTCTTTCATTTTATTATACACTTCGTATGGGGATAAATTCCACCATTTTGTATTAATTAAAATAATTTGTTTCTCCTCAGGTATTCTATATCTGATAATTTTAGCAGGAATGCCTGCTACAATTGCGTATGATGGAACATTTTTGGTAACTATGGCACCTGCTGCAATACAAGCTCCATCTCCAATTGTAACGCCATCAAGGATAATGGCTCTTGCACCGATCCATACATCATTTCCGATTTTTATGGGTTGATAATCTTTATAGCCGCCATCATTCCCTATTACATTAATACCAAATGTATTGATTGAATGATAAAAAAGAGGCGATGTTGAAAAATAATCTAATGGGTGATTTCCTAATCCACAAATTACTTCTTGTGATATAGAACAATAATTCCCTATTGTAACATTTTGAATTAATGAGTTCTTACTAATATAGGTATAAGCACCTATTGTAGAATTTCTTATATAACAATCTCGTAAGATATGTACATTTTTCCCTATTACGCAATTTTTATCAATTGTTGTATTTCTATCGATTATTGCATGTTTATATCGAATCTTATTGATTATGTAATTGCTTCCTTTTTTTGCTAAGTGAGCTAGTTCAATTATTATTCCTATAGGGGAATATAGAATGTACAAAAAGAAATCTTTGTTAATCATTTTATTTTGTAACTATTTATAGGATATTATAATATAAATATGTTTATTTCCCTCTTGATGATAACAATGAATTTAACCAATCTTTAAATTCGTAGTTATTCATATTTCTAAAAATTGGAGATATACAAATGCCAATCATAATCCATAGTAGCATATAATTTGAATTAAATAGAGAGAAATCTTCAATCCATCCATATAGCCATCTAAATGCTATAAATAATCCAATTATTGGCAGAAATCTATTTTTTGAACGGAATACAGCGAGATATGAACTATATATGAATATTGACATATATAAAAGCACACCTATTATACCCATGTAGGTAAATACATTTAAAATTGAAATTTCACATCTCGGCCGTTCTCCTTCTAGAAAATCTCCACCCAAAGCTTCTGCTGTTGATTCTCCAAACATTGTAGAAGGATATCCTCGAGCTAATGAATGCCCCCAAATATAATAATTGTTTTCAATTGCAGGAAGAATAATATCTTTATAAACAGGAGTTCTAGTGTCTTCAACAAAAGTTCCACTATTATCTTCTCCCCCCCAGTTAGTTAGAAAAGTGTATTTTTGGGAAAGTTCAAATTCTTCATCAATATTGAAAATGTTAAATGTGTTTGTTATTCCTGATATAAATAAGATGATGGGTAATAACCATAGTCCAATAGTTATTGGCTTTATATATTTATTGTAATTTATAGTTTTGATATTAGTATTGAATAATAGGCTTATAATAATCGCAATACCCAGTCTTAATAAACAACTTCTGGAAGCCCATCCTAATAGGAGCGTTATTAGAAAAACGCAAATAATAATAATTTTCCATTTGTGATTTAAAATTGAAAAAAATAGGGCGATAAACACATATGGGGCTAGAAAATTAGCATAAGCATCAGAATATAAGAAAGGCCATAATATTAGAAGGATTATCCATGATTTATTATACCAAAAACCTAAAACTTGTTCGACACGTTTGGGAATGCTGAAAGTATATGCAGATAATGGCAAAAGAAATATCATAAAGTTTTCTATTAATAATTTCCAATCCCAATAATTTCTTGTCATAAATACAGCTCCATATAGGAATGATAGATATGTTAATATTAAGAAAATATTTATCAATGGTATTTTGTATTGTTTAGGTTTTAACTTATATAGTAGATATAATGTAAGAGCATAAATTATCCACCAAAATGTGGTGTTATTAATTATATTTGTTGCTAAAGAACTCCATTGAAGTATAGATTTGATACTGACAAGTAGAAAGAATAATGATAAAAATTTAGTATATTTTTCCATAATGTTGATAACTTTACCAATAACAAGCATTTTCTACTTTTTCAGCAATAGCAGGACGTTCTTTGTTTCCTGGGCGTATCCAGTATTCATTGATTAAATTTGAATAACTTCCAACAGGGATTCCCCATTCTTTGACTCCATAATTAGGATTTTCCCAACGATGTCCATATATCCCGAAGAGTAACTGAAGTGCTCCACCTATGTGGAAAGCTTTTTTTCCTTTTCGTTTGACATGAGCCGCGAGGGGAAAGCCATATGCACCACATCCAATAATGCAAATGTCATAATCAAAAGAATCTATTTGGTCTTTCATAAATTGAAGGGCTTCAAACCAGTTCTTAAAATTATCGTTTCCGCCTAGGCTTTGAACTGCTTTAATTGTGTAAAGGGTAAATTCTGGTAAAAGTCCATTAGGAAAAATTTTGCTTCTTTTTTTATATTGTGATTCTATAATTTCAGCAAATGGATGTACAATAAGCACTCGTTTTCCCTTTAGACAATGTGTCCATGGGGGAGTCGTTGACCAGAAAGGTTCGAGTAAACGAAGGTGAATTCTTTGGACTCCTTTTAAACGATTTTCATAAAGAGATTCATGTTGGTCCCAACAACCCAGTAAGTCAAGCTGTTTTATATCTTCAAGCATCATTTCACTAAAATGTGTTAGATTTTCTGGAGTCGCTGGATAAAAGCCACTCCATTGACACATATTACGAATAACGATGTCAGTCCACCACCATTCAGATTTCTTTCCAGTGATATATTGCCATAAGTTACTTTTATTTTTTATACCTAAATAGTTTGTTACGCATAAAAGTTCTGTTGCTCCAAAACGTGCAATCATGCATGGTTTGTCCTCTTCAAGTAGGGTACAAATCATTTCATTTGCTGTATTTGCATTTTCACAACAAGGCAACTGATGACTGAAATCTTTGCCTTTCAATGTGAGTATAATTTTCCTTATACCTCTTAATGTCTTATAGATATATTTATTCATATTAATTTTACATGTATTTGTAATGGCCTCCAAATTTGCCCTTTAATCCATTTATAAAGGCTGTATTAAATAGTTTAATCCATGTCCACGAATGCATAGATATAAGAAAAAGCCAATTATATAGAAAGAATTCTTTTATAATTTGGATGTAATGTCCTGATAGTTTATAGTTATAAATCGCATTACAGCAGCGGCAATACATTTTCCATTTGCAATCTACCCAAATAACTTTTTTTAGTCCAAAGAAGAATGTAGGGCTATGTTGAGCACGATTACGAGGATGATAATGAATTGCTTCACATATGGTTACTGGTGGCATCTTTTTTTGACGACCTCTGAGATCATAGTTTATTTCATCGCCCCAAATAAACATTTTAGGTTCAGGATAACCAACTTCATCGATATATTTTTTGCTATATAATATTCCATTAAATGGATTGGCATATCCATATATACAATTGGCAGTGGTACTTTTTTCAGCAATAAATTGTTCAATTGAACATTCTTTTCCAAATGCCATTGTTGTATGAGATTTAATATCAACAACTAAGGGTGAAAGATATTCACCTAGTTGTCTATGGTTTACTAGTTCTTTTAAGCAGTTTGGATGTGGTTCTCCATCATCATCCATTACCCAATAATAATCATATTTTCCTTCTGTATGTGCAAGTCTTAATCCTTCATAGAAACCCATCGAACCTCCACCGTTAACTGGTAATCGTACATATTTAAGATTTATATTTTTATATTTTTGGTGATTATTGATAATCCCCTTTGATTTTAATAAGTCGTTTGTACCATCATTGGAATTATTATCAATAATATATATTATGTCTGGTAGTAGGCTTTGCGAATATACAGCTTCTATACATTTTAGAAGAGTATTTTTTCGGTTAAAAGTCACAATAATTGTTGCGATTGTTATCATACTATGTAGAATTTATTAAACAATTTGCTTGTTATATATATCCAAAAGGTATTAGCAAATCTGTATCGAATTTTGTCTTTAAAATGAATGCGTGTAAATGAGTTATATGTAAAATGTATATCTTTTATTTTAGTTGCACATTTTTTTGCTAATCTTATAGCACTTTTATTGTCTTTTCTTCTAATTGCAGCAGTAATCCCTTTACTTAGATTATAAATGTATTCTTGTTTTTGAAAATCTTGAATACGAGGGTCGTCAAGGTTGATATTTGTTTCCCTTAGTTTATCTGCCATGTATTCATATTCGTTTGGTAATCGCTTTGTGAAAGAAATACTATTCCCAAATGACATTCGATAATTATATAAGGCATATGGAATAATCATGACTTCTTCTATTGAAGTACAAAATTGATTTGTAAAAACTTCATCTTCTTTGATGCGTAATTTTAAGTCAAAACGAATATTTGTCTTATCAATAATATCTTTTCGAAAAATTTTATTGCATGTGAATCCATAAATGAAGTTATGCATATTATTTTCCATTGTGTGGTAAATGATATCATAATATTCATTTTTATTTTGGCTGTGACGAAATCCATGAATATATGCAATTTGATCATTATTGCTAAATTGTGTTCTAAATCCAAAATATATTAAAGGGCAATTATTGGAACTGAATTCATATAATGTCTGCAATGTGTTTGGTTCAATCCAATCATCACTATCGATGAACATTACGTATTTTCCTTTTGCCGAATTTAGTCCTTTATTGCGCGCACTACTTGGACCCTGATTTTCTTGATTAATTAATATTATTCTATTATCTCTTTTACTGTAATTTTGGCAAATGTTTAAAGAATTATCTTTTGAGCCATCATTTATTAAGATTAATTCATAATCTCCAAAACTTTGTTCTAAGATACTGTCTAAACATTGTGAGAGATACTTTTCAACATTGTAAACGGGGATAATTATGCTAAAATATGGTGTATTCATATAAGATGTTTATAAATCATAAGTGAAAAAGTACTATTTGCGAATCTTGATAAAATAGCTGCAATGTAGCGAATACGCCCAATTTTTGTGCGTAGAATATATATAAATGGTAGACTTTTGAGATGTTTATGAATACTATTTACTATTTGTTTATCTGCTTTGTCCGATTTTATAATTTCATTTAGTAAAATAATGGAAAGAAATAGTATTAACTCATTTATCATGTTTGCTGCATTTTTACATCTTGGATAAACTTGTTCTTTATATAATGCATACTTATCCAGAAATTTAATCATATTGATATGGCGCATGGGAGAATTTGTGAGTCCTTCTCCTGTGTAACGATAATTATATATAATATTTGAGATGAAACAAATATTTTGAGCTTTAATTGTTGCTTCCAATAAAAATATAGTATCTTCCCCCCATGATAAATTTTCACAAAATTTGAGTTGATTCCTTTTTATAAAGTTATTTTCGAAAACAACCCCCCATGGTGTACGAAAATATGAATTACGTACAGTATATGTATCTAAAGGTGAATTACTATATCTAGAATTCGGACTACATTCTGTTTTGATTTTGCCATCTGGATAAATTTCTCTATATCCACAAATATTAATGTTAGCAAGATTTGTTTTACTGAATTCCTCTATAAAGTTTGCTTCTATCCAGTCATCTGCATCGATACAAGTTATGTATTTTCCTTTTGCTTCTTGTAATCCATGGTTACGTGCATTACTAACTCCTCCATTTTCTTGGTAGATATAATGAATTCGTGTATCATTAAGAAATTTGTTTATGATTTCATGTGTATTGTCTGTACTACCATCGTCTATTAATAGCAATTCCCAATCATTGATAGTTTGCTTTTTAATAGAAGTTATTAAATCTGTTAGATATTTTGCTGCATTATAGCATGGAACTATGAAAGAAATATATGTACTCATTTTTTTTGGTATTCAGGGAGTGACGTGTATGGGAATATACGATAATTTGAATATTGAGGTGTAGGTTCTGTGATTTTAGCTTTTATACATAAATCCTTTATAAAAGCAAGTATTCTGTCTATTCTGCCTGTATTTTTTTTCTTTATTAATGGTGTATTACACCAAGGAGAAAGTCTTTTGTATTTTAAATATTCAGAAGTAAATGGGTGTTTACAACCGTACATCCATGGTTTACGAGCTTCAGTATAATGAATTATTAAAGGGTTTTCGCTAGCTTTGATCATCTGTCTGACATATTCTATGCGAGCAAGAATTTCAGAGGGCTGATAAAACATAAATGCTTGTGTATTGTATTGGAAAGGTAATTTAATCCATTTGTGTTGGGTTATAATATTAAGTGCATCTTGATCAGGATATAATACATTCTCTGCATTTTCTTTTACATAACGGATACATTGTTCACCTATATGTTGCTTTCTCCAAAAATCAAGATTAATTAGTAATACGCCAGAATTATAATAATCTGAAAGTGGAGGTAATCCAATTCTATTAGAATTGCGAATATCATCGCAACTTTGATCAAGTACAGCTCCTAATGCATAATTGGAAATATCATATTCCCATAGTTCTTCAATATCACCTCGAACAATAATGTCACTATCTAGATATAGTATTTTATTGATATTGGAAGGTAATATGTTGGCCATTAATAGACGGTAATATATTGAAGTTCTAAAACGGTTATTAACAGGTACATTTTTGAGAAGGGTTTCTTTTATTTTGTAGAAACAAATATTCTGTCCTGAATTTTTTATCATTGTTTCTAATTCTGCTTTTCTTCTATCACTCACTTCCTCTGCAAGAATATGAAAATGCAAATTGTGTTGCTTGTTATGATAGCAAATAGAAAATATAGTGATGCCACATGGTATTATATAATGTTCATCTGTGCATAAAATAATGTGTATTTGCATATTTCACTGAATTTTAAGTATAATGACGATTTGTGCATTTTTAAGCTTTATGTATTTCTTAATTTCTTGTTTTAGGAATTGCAAATGAAGTATATTATTCCTTTAAAGCATTCCTTAAATATATTTGAGACTGTAATCTAATATGTGATAGGGTATTGTTTACTGCTTTATAATTTAATTCAGTAAATTGAGGCGTGGATGAGTGATCAATCATTCTTTCTTTAAGACCTATAAGTTTAAGTAGATGCTCAGTTCTTCCATCTGCACCATCATTTAATTTTAAACAATAAAATGGGGTATTACATATTATAGAGAGTGCAGTACCATGAAACGATGTGGTGATAACACATGTTGCGTATTTTATTAAAGAAATAAATTCGTCAGGTGAAGCTGCTATATTTTTAATGCCATTTTGGAAACTATTATCCCATAAATCTACTGATATTATTTTGGCATCTAAAAATTTAGATAGGTTTCGGGCTATTCTAAACACATCATCAGATTTTCTAGCTTGGTAGCATAATATATATTTACCTTTTTCGATTTGCTTTTTAAATTGGTCCCATATTTGAGGATTTGCCATTAATGTTGGATCTAGAACTGTTTCGATATTAATATTTTGATGAGTTAGGGCTTTTAATGTTGGTATAAGTGATGATTCCCGTACAGAAATAGATTTATATAGCGGGAGCATTTCTTTTAATTTCTTATTAAAGGGATAAGAAAATTCATGATTGCCGTTACTCGCTGCATAAGTGATTATTTTGCCATTAAATGTATTAAAATCTCCTAACCAAAGAGTTTCACTACCATTAAATTTTTCATTCCAGATTTGGTCACTACCTAAAATTAGATAGTCAAATGTATTGACTATTTCTGATAATTTATTTGATGTATTGCATTTGTTCGTTAATGAAATATACTTCTTCTCAAAAGAAGCATATTTCTTGTAACTTTTTTGTTCCTTTCTTGTCTTTTTAAAATATCTTTTAATGGTATTCCAAGCTCGTCCGTGTGTAAACATCCAATATCGCAATTGTGGATATCCTTGATTGAGATATTTAGGACGATAATCGATTATTTTTGTGTCGTATCCCATTAATTGAAGCTGGGATTGTAGGGCGAATGCTTGAAGGACGGCACCGAAATTATGGGCACAATGAAATGTAAGTATTCCTATCTTCATCATTGTTTTTTATTTAAGGAGAGATTGTAGTTCGTATTTTGTTTTCTGCCAAAAAACTTTACATCGTCTTTTTATACCTATATTGGTATATCTTTTTATGATATATTCAAAACCATATTTTTGATATTGATTCTCAAAGATCTCACTTTGGTTATTCAATATAGTAGGGGACTTTAAATTAGGCTGAAGACAATCTTCAAGTTTTGAGTTGATGGTAATGAGATTATTTCTAACATTGTTGAATAAATCTTCACCCTTTACTGTATTGATTAGTAATAAAGAAATTCCTTTATTGTCTAAATTGATTTTGGGATTTGTTTTTTCCCATCCCCAAAAATCTGCAATTGTTATATCGCTTGGTCGTGTAGTGTTACAAAAATGACAATTCCCGCAAGATTTTCTATACATAATCCTATTACAGAAAAGAGTACTCCAAGGATGATATTTAGGAGATATTTTTACTCCATCATCAAGTATAAAGGTTTCTTTATGACTGTCCCATCCATATTTTTTGTCTCTAAAATTGACAGAAATAATTTTTTTCTTGTATTTCCTTTCATAGTATGAAATATAATCTTTCCATATATAGGGTGAGGGAACACCATGACAAACAATGTCTATCAGATATAGATTGTTTTTATATTTTTTCCCAATATAGCTATTTAACCCTGATGTTTGACACGGTGTTCCAGAAAATAATACAATTTTTCCATTTTTAAGGTCTCTTTTTATTTGTAGGAAAGTGTTACTTAAGTCGCTTTGTACGTACTTACTTCCTTTAAATTCATTCCTTTCTTCTTTTGTTTTAGCTTTCTTATGTGCCACATGAAAATGACCGTTGTATCCAACTCCATAAATAATACCATCGTGTTCTAATATCCAATCTGAAAGTGCTATAAATGCGGCTCCACTTCTACTAGTTTCTATTTCACTTAAATTTTTGTGCCTCACGCCGTAGGTTTTGGGCTTATCAAAATTGAAACTTTTATCGTAATTTTCATTGAATGCGCATACATTTTCACATAATCCACAATTAGTGCATTTTTGTATATTAACTTTTGGATAAAGAAATCCTAATGCATCAGGTTCCATAGTAATTGCTTTATGTGGACAAATTGATGCACAGGCTGTACAGCCACAGCAATCTTCTTTATTGGTTATATTTATCATATAATTAAATTATATTTTTGATAATTTGTTTTTTATATTGGATATATAAGAGTATATAAAATTGCGCTCTTGTTTGTTGCATCCTATAAATAAGATGCTTATGCTTGATGTAATTAGCGTCAATAATATATTGAGGATAAAATTCAATAATGTATAGTTGTTAAAAGAAAGTTTTATGACAATCGGAATTATAGAAGCTATAATTAGGGTTAATAGAATATTGATATAAACGTGTTTTAAATAGTCTTTTGTTTTTACTATGGATTTTAGCATATAGATTCTTGCAATAAAGCAAATTTGACTTAGAATTATGGCAACTATTATTACAGTTTCTGGTATAAATCCATTTCTTAAACAAATATATGATATAGGTAGATTCAGCATTTGTAGTCCACCAACAACTATTTGGTAATTTCGGATTTTTCCTGTAGCTAGCATAAGTGTAACTAGTGGATTAGATATAGACTCACTCATTGCATAAAAAATTATTAACTGGACAAATAATGTTGTGTGTTTAGGTACTTGTCCTAACCATAAATGAATAATGTTATCTGATTCAATAATGACAGGCAAGCCTAAAAGAAGTAAAAGGTAAAACGAGAATCTTGCACCCTTGTATATAATATGCATTGTTTTAGTATAGTCCCCACTTGCATATGATTTTGTTATTTGTGGATTAATAGCAGTCATAAAACTATTTGCAAATCCTAATACAGCATTATTCACTTGATTGGCAATTCCTCTTGCTGCATTGACTGCCGGTCCGCAGAATAAATTTATGACAATATTTCCGCCTGTGTCTCTTAAAATAGCTGATGAGGCTCCAATAAAGTTCCATCCAGCAAATCCGAACATTTCTTTGAATAAATTTTTATCAATAAAAAAATGATATCGACATTCCTCAAATTTCTTGACGCAATATGATGTATATATCATACGTTGTGTAAAAGCTACAAATACAATAAATCCTGAGAAGAAAATTAGTTTATCCATTGGAGAGATAAAGGTAAGCCAAGCTATAAGTAATTTTGCTATGGCATCATAGATGGTTATCCAAGCAAAAGCTGACATTTTTTCATGGGCTACTATGCACGCATTGTAAGGAGTACTAATTAGATTGAGAACGAATGTAAGGATAGAAAATTGGTAAACCCAGTTTGCTGCATATATTCTAGATTCTGGTATGACCATTTTATAATTAAGAAACCACAGCCCTATAGTTTCTGCCAATAGTATAATCGCTAATGAAAGACCAATTTGGATAGTAACTGAAGAGGAGTTCTATAAATTAAAATATTGTAGTACAGTTGTTTATATGGTTCCAAGAG
>OOAD01000502.1_pt1 | contig 28333 bp, 18 predicted proteins | sample 1671151 | NCBI WGS metagenome assembly OOAD01 (sample SAMN06348127, study PRJEB24527) | human gut metagenome | biome: human gut; feature: ankylosing spondylitis patient; material: feces | host: Homo sapiens | place: China | collected 2015-10
GCCCATTTCTCCATTTGCAGAAGTGTATAAGTAACAATCCATTAATGGAGACAATAAAGAAAAAAAATAAGTCGTACACGGCTACCTGTCCATTCTCCATTTGCAGATGTGTATAAGTAACAATCCATTAATGGAGACTATAAAGAAAAAACATAAGTCACATACGACTACCTGTCATTCTCCATTTGCAGAAGTGTATAAGTAGCAATCCGTTAATGGAGATAATGAAGAAAAACATGAGGCATATACGGCTACCAGTCCATTTCTCCATTTGCAGATGTGTATAAGTAACAATCCGTTAATGGAGACAATGAAGAAAAAAAATAAGTCATACACGGCTACCTGCCCATTCTCCATTTGCAGAAGTGTATAAGTAGCAATCCATTAATGGAGACAATGAAGAAAAAACATAAGTCGTGCATGGTTACCTGCCCATTTCTCCATTTGCAGAAGTGTATAAGTAACAATCCATTAATGGAGACAATGAAAAGAAAACATAAGTCGTATATGGCTATCTGCCCATTTCTCCATTTGTAGAAGTGTAGAAGTAACAATCCATTAATGGACAATAGGGCATGTAAAGGGCAGATTTTACGTATATTCGCCTCCTTATCCCCGAATTATGGGCGTAAGTCACATGGTTATGGAGAGATATCCATCCTTTTATGGGGAGAGCAGCCGGCAAATACCTGATGGAAATGCCCCGCAAGCCACAGGGAAACAGCCATGCAATGGGCTGATACACAATAATTATTGGATAAACGTGGTCCGCTCCTGCGGACAGCAAGTTGTGTTTTCGTTAAACGAAAACCGGACGGTTTAACGGCAATTAAGCCGCTAAACCGTCCGCTTCCTAAGCTCCGAAGTCGCCTGATTTATCATTACTGGTTATTCAAATAAATATATTAGTTTGTTCTTTTACTGTCAGGATCGTGATTTTACGTTCCTGAAGGGGAACCGTTAATTTCCATTAACTGCCTTGCAGTCTCCCGGTTGTACCGCATGACTGTAAAATCATGGATGCGGCTATCGCCATGTCCGTACAATGAAATGTTAAATATCCCAATTATCAAAATTCTTTTTTCTTCTTTTCCATTATCATACGAAAAATAGTAAACTAAAAAACAAGGAATAATGATGGACAGGAAAAAGGAAACATTACTTTCTCCATTGTTGGATCGGACACTGGAAGCATTGAAAGGACAACGTAGCGTGCGGACACTGGAGAATTACCGCAGCAGTATAAATAAGGTAAAGGAATTTGCCGGTGATGGTTGGGAAAGCCTGACAATGGAAAACATCACAAAATGCTGGACGGACAAGTATGCCGCATGGTTGGAAAAGCGTCATGCCGACAAGCCTCAGACGGCGGACTTCTATCTGCGTACGTTCCGGGCGGTGTACGGTCATGCGTTGGCTCTTTCTTCCGAGGGCACGGATGGGAAGCCTTTCGGCGGACATCGTACCGGCGGATACTTTCCTGCTAAACGTGCGCTCCGAAAAGAGGAGGTGCAACGTCTGCTCTCGCCCGACTTAAGGCAGACATTACCGGAGAACCAGCGCGAGGCATTGGATGTATTGCTGTTCATCCTCTATGCACGGGGGATGGTGTTCAAGGATGTGTACGGACTGACGTGGCGGATGGTAACGGACGGGCATATCCGTTATAGACGCAGCAAGACGGACGTGTCTATTGACGTGGAGATAGTGCCGGAACTGGAAGAAATCATGGAACGTTACCACCTGGAAGATTCACCCTTTGTCTTCCCTTTCCTGCACGAGGCAAGGAAAGGATGTCCCGGAAAGGAGCTGCCGGAGGAATCCGCTTTGCGGCGAATCAATCGTACAGCCCGTATGATAGGGCGGAAAGTGGGACTCTCCGTACCTCTTACAACCTACGTGCTGCGCCACACGTGGGCAACATTAATGTTGGAAGACAGCCAGCCTGTGGAACTGATCAGCCAGTGCATGGGGCACACCTCGATACGTACCACGCAGATCTACCTTTCCCGTATCAGTAGCCGGAAGGTTGATACTGCTGTGGACGGCATGTACGACCGTATGCTACGGAAGCCCAAACATAAAAGAAAGGAAAGGGACATCCCGTCCGGTTGCCATCGAAAATCCGAATCCGGCTCACCGCAACCGATGGAAAACGGGAACACACATCCCCATGTTTCCCAAACTCCCGAAAACGAAAAATGTCCCTTTCTTGCTAAGAAAGGGACGCTCATTAAAGTGCCACCAAGATGTATGGAAAAGCGAAAAAATAGACAGGAAAGCAAATCCTGTTTCTTTTTCCCATCCAAATACGGTGAATCGTTGTATTTGCCGTACTATTCGCAAATGTACGGCAAATAGGCAAGAAAACATAAGGAGACGATAAAATGAAACAAATGACGAAGGAAAGGGGCGGGTCATGCTGACGAACCCCACACGATACGGGCTGATCGCCTGCCGCTATCTCGCATGGGGATGGCACTACGGCGTATGGCTCAACGCCCCGGAGATAGCGGAACGTTACCGCATCAACGTGCGTGCCCTCTCGCCGGCGTTACTGCGACTGGTACAGGCGGGCATCCTGTACTCACGGGTCGGAGGGCCGAAGCCGGGATACATGCTCTCACGCGACCCCGCTGAAATACCGATGCTGGAAGTGGTACGCGCACTGGAAGGAACCTTCCGCATGGACTGCTGCCGCACGGTACTCCCGAACGTCCAGTGTCAGTGCGAAGCGGACAACTGCCGGGTATGCGGAGTGTTCCGGGACATACTGGACGAGCTTCGGTCGCGGCTGTCGGGTGTTTCGCTCGAAGACCATGCCGCAACTGAAGAATTTCTACCAACCTACTGGGGGGGGTAAAACATTGCAAACCAATAAGATAGAATACTTGGTTTAAAACAGGCGGTAACGCATGAGAAACGAGAACTAAAATTTAAAAAGAAACGATATGAAAAAAAGATTCATTCCGTCCCTGTTGCTGGCGGCCCTGCTTGCCGGGAACGCCCAAGCGGAAATCGTGTCGGATAGCCTCCGCACCACGATCTACTACCGCACGGCAAGCGCACGGCTGGAGCTTCCCTACATGGACAACGACCGGCACCTTGCGGCACTGGGCGACAGCATCCGTTCTCTGGGGAGCGACCCGGCGGTGGTGCTCAGGCGCATCCTTATCCAAGCGTCCGCCTCTCCCGATGGCAACACGAAGTACAACAAGGAACTCGCCCGGAAACGCGGTGAGGATTTACGGGATTATTTAAAAGACAACCTCTCGCTGCCCGACAGCATCTTTGCGCTCCAACCGCAGGGAGAGGGCTGGAGCGAACTGGCTGAAAAGCTCGGACGAACCGATGCCCCTTGGCGCGACAAGGCGATCACCATCATCCGCGACACTCCCGAGTGGGTGGTACGCGAAGGCAAGGTGGTGGACGGACGTAAACGACAGCTCATGAACCTTGCCGGCGGTCGCGCATGGCAATATATGAAAGAGAACCTCTTCGATAGCTTACGCAGCGGTGCACTCGTGGTGTGCGAGATGGAACGCATCGAGCGCGTGAAGCCCAAACCCGAATCGGCACAGGCCGAATTGAAGCCGGCACCCGAACAGGCAGTCGACAATGTGATGAACCCCGATGACACGGTGGACACCGCCGGGAAGGAGCTTGAAACGACCGCCACGCTTTATAACAAGGAGGACGAGACGATTCCGCAGGACAACACGGACAAGGAAGCTGCGGAAAAGAAACCGTTCTACATGGCCGCCAAGACGAACCTGCTCTATGATGCAGCCCTTGTTCCGAACGTGGGACTGGAGGTCTATCTCAGTGGTGGCTGGAGCGTCGGCGGCGACTGGATGTACGCATGGTGGAGCAAGGATTCAAAGCACCGCTATTGGCGCATCTACGGCGGTGAGTTGGAAGTGCGCAAGTACTTCGGAAGTAAGGCGGCCGAGAAGCCTTTGCAAGGACATCATGTGGGCGTGTACGCGCAGGGGCTGACCTACGACTTCGAAACGGGCGGCAAGGGCTACCTGAGCGATTTTAACTACGGTTTCGGATTGGAATACGGCTATTCGCTGCCCGTTGCCAAGAGGCTTAATATCGACTTCGGTATCGGTGTCGGTTACAGCGGTGGCAAGTACAAAGTATACGATCCGGAGGACGGCTGCTATGTATATAAGGAAACGAAAAAACGCCGCTGGTTCGGCCCGACGAAGGCGGAAATCTCGCTCGTCTGGCTGCTGGGACACGGCAACGAGAACAAGAAAGGAGGAACGAAATGACACATATACGGATATACAAGGAATTGCGCAAGGCAATCGCTGGATGTCTGGCGGCAATGTTGCTTCCCCTGCTCACGGCCTGCGAGCACAAGGACCTGTGCTACGACCATCCGCACTCGGCGAACGTGGAGGTCGTGTTCGACTGGACGGAAGCTCCCGACGCGCACCCTGCCACGATGAGCCTCTACCTCTATCCGGAGGACGGTTCCGAACCTATGCGCTACGAGTTCACCAAGCGCGAGGGCGGCACCATCATCGTCCCGGAGGGTATGTATGACGCCCTCTGCGTGAACAGCGACAAGGAGACGCACCGCATCCAAAACAAGGAGCGCATGGAGACCTTCGAGGTGACAACGGGCAACACCCGTTCGCTTCGCGGCGCACTGACCACCCGTTCGGAGACGGCCCCGCTGGCACGGGGCGCGGAAGAGGAGCGCAGCGTGATGGAACCCGAGGCCCTCTGGAGCGACCATGCCGAGAGGTTGGACATCGGTCCGGCGAGCGGCGTGAGGCGGATCGTCCTGACCCCGAAGCCACGGGTGAACACCTGTACGGTGGAGGTTCGCAACGTGGAGAACCTGCGGCACGTGAGTGCCCTCAGCGCATCGCTGACGGGTATGGCGGGCGGCTGGCTGGCAGGAATCGACGAGTTGACAACCGAGAAAGTGACCATCCCGTTCGAGGTACACGCCAATGAGGAGAAGACGCAGTTGTCGGGCAACCTGACCTTCTTCGGCCATTGTCCGAAAGAAACCGGCACGCACAAGCTGATGATCTATGCGCTGATGTCGGACGGCAGCACCTATTATTTCGAGGCGGACGTGACCGACCAGTTGCATGATCCGGCACAGGACCCGACGCACATCGTCATCGTGGTCGACAAGCTGCCGCTTCCGAAACCCATCACCGGCGGCGGAGGATTGCAGCCTACCGTGAAGGACTGGGAGGAAGTGCACATCAGCCTGCCGATGAGCTAAGCAGAGAACAAGTGGAACAGAAAAGTAAAAATACAAGTATATGAACAAATCGATTTATATATGTGCGGCTGCCGCGATGATGCTGGCTTCATGTTCCAACGACGAGGTCGTGGAACAGGCGCAGGAGAACGCCATCAGCTTTCGCAGCATGATGGGTGCGAATACCCGTGGCGTGGTGGCTGACGTTAGTAATTTGAATACCCTCTGCGTGACGGCCTATCAAGGAACAAATCTGCACTTTGACAATGTCATATTCCAAAAGGACGGTACGGGCTTCTTCAACTCTGCCAAGCCCTATTATTGGCCGGAAACCGGCGAATTGACTTTCACGGTGCTTTCAGGCAACTGGAGCGGTACCCGTGATTTCACCAGTTCTACGGAGCAATGGATGAAAAATGTCACCATCGACGATGATATTTCCAAGCAGGAAGACATGACCTATGTCAGCAAAGTGAGAGGCACGAAAGCCGACTACGGAAAAGTGGGCGTACCGTTGGAAATGAAGCACGCGCTTGTACAAGTTCAGCTCAATGCAAAGAATACCAATCCCAACTATGTGTACAAGGTGAAAGGATTCCGTCTCAACAATGTAGTAAGTAATGGCGACTTTGACTTCAAAAACGAAGAATGGAATGCTAATGGCAAGGGCAATATAAAGCATAAGACCCTTGAAGTTACCTACGACACTCCCATAGACTTGACGGCGGATGCCAAATCTATCATGGGCACGGCTGGCAACGCCATGGTGATACCGTGTACTTCGTTGCAATGGATCGTAGGCGGGGGCTCTTTTGAAGTTCCGCTTTCTGCCGATGCTCAACCACAGGCCAGTACAATAGAGGGAGCATTCTTCTCGGTCTTGGTAAATATCCAGATGAAGTTGGGAGCGACTGTTTATCCCGACAAGGTTGGAGGCTATGCGTGGGTTGCCATACCGGTGAACTATCAATGGGCACAGCAACATGGCAAGAAGTTCACCTATACGCTTGACTTCAGCAATGGTGCCGGACGGGTCGACCCTGTAGACCCGGGTACAGACTGGGATGCAAGCAAAGATCCTGCCAAGGCGCAACCCGTCTTGGGCGGTCTGATACGCTTCGGCGTGACGGTCAGTGAGTGGGGCACCGATGACAAGAACGTGGATCTGAAAGACCCGGAAAAGTTCGATGTCACGGTGGACGGCTGGACGGACGATACGAAGGACGCTCCCCTGAAATGAATCTGAAAAGTTATACAAAAGGCTATCAATCAATTATTTTTTTAATTATTCATTTTAAATTTTATTTTTTCAATTATGAACAAAATGATTTATTTGTGCGCAGCGGCTGCTTTGACGCTGGCATCATGTTCAAACGACGAGACTGTGGAAGTGGCACAGCAGAAAGGCATCAGTTTTCGTGCCGTAACAGGACTAAACACACGTGCCTCTGAAGTGACAACGGCAAACCTGAGTGAAATTCAGGTAACAGCCTTTTGGGATACGAACAACAACAAGTACGACGGTTTTACTAATGGTGAGGTTCTTTATAAAAAGGACAGCAATGGCGATTTTAATTCCGCCATTCCTGTATACTGGCCAGGAAAAGACCAGGAAAATGAGAGGTTGAGCTTCACCGCTTTCTCCAATAACTGGACAGGAAATAAAACTATCACGGACAAGAATACCATCAGCGTGGGTAGTGTCGAGATTAACACAGATGTGGACCAGCAAGCGGACATGGTATACGTTACAGGTGCAACAGGAACCAAAGTAGTCAACGAAACTGCCGGCGTTCCATTGGTATTGGGACACGCCCTTTCCCAGATCCAAATCTCTGCAAAGAGCGACAATACGGTCTACACATACCAAGTGAAAGGTATCCGTATTTCAAACGTTGACGGAGAGGCTGACTTCGATGTCGTTACCGATAAGTGGAGCAACAACGGTGCAAACGACCAAGTTTACAATGTGACTTACGACAATGCGATAACCTTGAATGGTACCGCTCAAACAATCATGAAAGCCGAAGGCAACAACCTCATGCTGCTTCCGCAGGCTGGTGTAGACGGTACTGGCACAACTACGGCTTGGGATGTTGAAAACGACCAGACAAATACCCAAAAAGGTACATACATCTCCGTACTGTTGAGAATCACTAAGACGGCTGATAACAGTAACGTTTTCCCTGCTGAAGGTGATGACACTTACGGTTGGGCTGCCGTTCCCGCCTCATTCACTTGGGTAAAGGGCAATAAGTATGTCTATACTTTGGACTTCACCAACGGTGCAGGACGTGTTGACCCTGTAACTCCGGGACCGGATGTTAAGCCACAACCGGACGGAAAAGACCCAAAACCGGGAGATAAGATCTTGGGTGACCCGATCAAGTTCACCGTTACGGTTACTCCTTGGCATCCCCAAGAGAACAACATCGGCATGTAATCCGACATCCGTATAATCAAAAATCAATAACCAAACCGCGCTTCCGCCCGGCGACCGTCCGCACACACGGTCAAGGCAGGAAGCGCACCCTTAGGCCGGGCGAGGTTGAATGTCCTTTTCCGGTCACACTGAATAGACAATTTAAAATAAAGAATAACTATGGCAAATAAAGCGATTCATGTATTGGCGGCAGCGGCCTTGATCCTTGCCTCGTGCTCCAACGACGACACGGTGCAGGTAGCTTCGGGGAAAGGCATCCGTTTCCGCACGACGGTGGGCATGAACACCCGCGCCCTCCCTGCCGACCTTGCCGGGCTGAAAGCTGCCGGTTTCAGCGTGTCGGCGTTCGCCACGGCCGGCAACGAGGAGAAGTACGGGTTCCGGAACCTGCTGTTCACGCACGAGGCGGGCACGGAGAACGACTGGACGTCCGACCCCTTGAAGTATTGGCCGGACGACGGCAGCGAGCTGCGCTTTGTGGCCGCCTGTCCCGCAGCCGCGGACTGGGGAGGCACCTATGAGGGTGACAAGCCCGGTGAACTGAAAGTGACCGGCTTCAGTCCGGCAGCGGACATCACCGGACAAAAAGACCTGCTGGCAGGTTATGCCTCGGGCGATAGGAACAATGCCGCCAAGACGGAGATAGAGTTGCGCCATGTGCTCACGCAGGTAGAGGTACGTGCCAAGAACACCAATGCGACCTACCGCTACGACGTGAAGGCGGTACGCATCGGTTCCGTCCATTCCACGGGCGACTACACGTTCCCTTCGGAAACAAATGCCAACGGCAGCTGGACACTGAAGGACGGAAGCTACGCCTCCTATGCCACCGCAGAGCTGACAGATCCGATACGCCTCACGTCTGACGCGAAAGGACTGATGGACGACAGTGGCACGGCGATGCTCCTTCCGCAACAACTTACGGCATGGGACACGAAAGACGACAAGGAAAACAAAAAGAACGGTTCCTATATCGCCCTGCTGTTGAAGATAACCACTGAAGCGGGTAGACAGGTCTATCCCTCCGCCGAGGGTGAATACGGCTGGGCGGCAGTGTCCATCGGAGGCCACGCGGAGAGCAAGAAGAACCTCTGGCAGCCGGGCGACAAGTTTGTCTACACGCTCGACTTGAGTAACGGTGCAGGGGTAATGCCCCCGGACAGCCCCGATCCCGGTGAACCGGTGCTGGGACAGCCCATCCGCTTCACGGTTACGGTGAATAACTGGGTGATTCGCCATCAGGACGTGAATCTGTAAGACAGAAAACGAATTACGAATAAAAAACGAATGACAGATATGAACTACAAGAACAAACTGATGGGCTTGTCGCTCATCCTATTGGCGGCGTTCTCCGCCTGTACGGACGATGTGGAGAACGGAGGACGTGACTCGGGCACGGACGACCACCGCATCACCTTTGCCGTGGGCACGGAATCCCCCGATGCCCGGACACGGGCGGACGGCAGCCTTCCGGATGCCGCCGGATCATACGAGACCAATTCCGTGGAGATGCAGGGCAAGCTGGACGGAAAAAACGTCTACCTCACTGCCGAAGTCTCTGACGGTCTCCCGGGTGACGACCAACCCTTGACACGAGGTACGCAGGTGACGGGGGGCGCACAGGTGGATGAATTTAGCGTGTCGGCTGCTATTTTAGATGCTAACGTTTTTGAACCCGAGACGTTGGATGTGATGTACAACGTGAAGGTGGCGAAAGACAACGCCTCTTCCACATGGACTACCGGAACGCCGTATTACTGGCCTACCGGCAAGAAACTGACTTTTTTCGCTTGGTATCCTTACAACTCGAAGAACCTGACCATCCCGAAAGACAACAATGTCAAGGATACAAAGCTGTTCTACGAGATACCCGAACAGGTAGCCGACCAAGAGGACTTTATGATGGCCAACAGCTATGAAGTGAGCGAGACATCAAGCGTGCCGATTTTTTTCAGACATATGCTCACGGCGGTGAAGTTCAAGACGAGCAACAACATCCCTGCCTGCACCGTCAAGTCCATCTCCCTGAAAGGAGTGAAATACAAAGGCTATCATAACTGGCAAGCACATAACAGCGTTATATTATCTTGGGATCCGGATGCTGACACCAGAGACTTCACCTTGGACTTTCCCAATGGAAAGGAGGTAGCCGAGAATACCGAGACCGAACTCACGGGAAAGGGCGAGACTTTCTTCATGATGCCGCAGACATTTGGAGATGACAGCGAAGCCCGTTTGGAAGTGACGTTGGAGATGAATGGGGTAGAACAGACATTGAGTGCAAAGTTGAAGGACATTACGGCTAATGGGTATGGTTATAGCTATTGGGCAGCAGGAACAACGGTTACATATAATATCTCGCTCGACCAGAATGTCGAGTTGGAATTGAACAAGGATGTCTTCGTGGCTTCGGGTGCCGACGCCGTGATTTATGTGAAGAGCAACTGTGACTGGGAGTGTACACTGAGCGACCCGAACGGCATCACCGGCAGCGCCGCACCGGCCTTGTGCAAGCCGACGCTGAAAGGTAGCACCAGCGGAGTGCAGTCGGACAGTTTCGATAATGAAAACGCGAAACTCACCCTTGAAACCATCCAACCGACTGACACTGAGACGCGCAAGGGCAAGGTGAAGCTCACGTTTACGTTCCCTTCCAAACCGGGAAAGACGGTAGAGAAAGAGGTGACGCTGACTTCCAGTCTGATGGTGGAATATCCGACAGGAAGTGACATTTGGTACAAACTGTCCCAAGGGTCTATGAGTTGCCACGACTTGATGACCACCGACACGCCCACCTTGCCCGATAATGCCGACTTTGCCACGGCCATAGCCAAAGTGGTAGGTGCCAATGTGACATACAGCCGCGAACTGGTGGCTACCCGAATGCTCAATCCAGATGATAATACGCAGTGTTTTACCTACTTCGGCATCCGCAGGGCAACGCCCGACGGTTCGACCATCTTGGTGAACCTTTCCAGAATCACCTTGGAGAACTATGGCGGTTCAACTTTCGATGAAAAGAACTTCATGACTTGGGGTGGAACTTACTATCCAATAGGTAGCACATGGACGGTGACCAAAGACAACTATAATGTGAAGACTCACGTAGACGACATGGGTACGGATTTGTCTGTTTGGCAAAGCACTGCCATGGGTAACTGGGGATATGACCAAGCGTATGATTATAGTAGTTCTACTTTCCGCTATCCCGGTTACCACACCATCAAGAATAACAAGTTCGGCTACTACTCCATTGAAAAGGTCTCAAATTGAGAAACAGGCAAGGCAAGATCAATAACAGTTTGAACAATAAAAAAGACAAGATATGAACTACAGGAATAAACTAATGAGCCTTTCGCTCATCGCGCTGGCGGTATTCTCCGCCTGTACCAACGAGATGGAGAACGGCACTCACCCAGGAAAGGGAGACCAGCGTTTGAGCTTCGCCGTAAGTATGGGGGGCACGAACGCATGGAAACCGACAGCCGGCACTCGTGCGGCTTCCGATTTAGGGGAGAGTACGTACGAGCTGGAACCCGTTGAGATGGAAGGCAAGGTGAACGGGAAGACCGTCTACCTTACCGCAGAAGTGACGGACGGATTTCCCGGCGACAACCGCCCGATAACGCGCGGCACGCAAATCTCCGAGACCAACAAGACGAATATGGAGACCTTTGCCATATCGGCTTACACCAATGCCATCGGCACGCCCGACTTCATGTACAACGAGACGGTCACCTTAAACAAGGACGAAGGCCGTTGGTATCCCACGGGGACATACTACTGGCCCGCCAAGAAGCGGTTGAGCTTCTACGCATGGTTTCCCAGTGCGGCGGACGGCATGACGCTCACCGACAATACCCATCCGGGCGCACCCGTGATGACCTATATCGTGCCCGACGACGTGAAGAAGCAACAGGATGTGATGAGTGCCGTAGTCATCGGAAAGGATAATCCGACGGTAGACGGTTTCGCCACCACCGGCCTGACGTTCAACCACGCCCTCTCGGCAGTGAAGTTCGTGGCAGGGGATGACCTGCCCAACTGCGTGGTGAAGTCCATCAAGCTGGATGGCGTGCGCTACAAAGGTACTTACACGTTAGGAACGGACGCATGGACATTGACTGATGACACGCAAGCCTTTACCCTGCGTTTAAACAAAGTGGTGGCAGGAAACGGTGGAGCCATTACGGAGGATGGCAAAGGCGAGACCCTCTTCATGATGCCGCAGACATTGTCCGACGACGCGAAGATCGAGGTGGTGCTGAATGACGGAACTGCCGACTTTACGGTGGGCGCATCCATTGGAGGCACGAAATGGGAAATGGGCAAGACCTATACCTACCACATCTCGAACAATTTTGTGTCGCTGGTTACCACCAACGACAAGTTCGTTGCCTTTACGGATGAAACCCTGACGGATCAGGTGGCTTTCTTCTTGAGTGCGTCCGCAACTACTGCCGGGACTACGGGTGAAATCTTAGCCCCGGCTGGAGTAACCGTTACACCCACCACTTTTGCAAGCGGAGCGTCCAACCTCCCCGTGAAGGTCACTTGGCTCAAGGACATGGGGAATTATGTAAGCATGGAGATTTCTTTCGCTGGCAAGAAAAAACGGATTCTTATGTCCCGCCAGACACCCACCGAAGGGGATGCCTATTGGCTCTATTCCCTGCCCGAGACGACCAGCCAGCACTTGGAAAATGACATCATCGGCTTGCAGAACGCATCGGAATCGGACTGGATAGCCATGACCTCGTCTCCTACGTACACGAAGGACAATTATTCGCAGGTCATTTATGACAACTCCTCAAAGGGCGACATTTACCTGCAGACGTTGAGCATCCCGTCGGCGAACCGCTTCGCCTCGTTGCTTGCCACCAAAGAGGACTTTGACCAAAATGTGATGTACTGCGTGGAGCAGAAAGCCTTTACCGCCGATTTCGGCTTCAAGGGCTGCGAACGAAATATTTCCCGCGAATCGGAGAAATGGAACATCGTGCTGAACGGCGGACATTTCAAGGACAACGTCACAAACATGAAAGCCAGAGTGGTAATCTCCTCCGATGTATCTGATGAGCTGATCAACGATCAGGGACGTGATCTTACTTATGGCGAACCGGTGTCTATTGTCGTAAACAAAACTATATCTATGGCTGTGTCCGCCACTCCTTACGTGAAGAAGCGTTGGGACAACCTGCAAAACAATACGGCCAATAACGGCACACGCAAGGTAAACGTGCAGGTGAAGAACGACGGCATGGACGAGTGGTACGATTGCGGACCTGACGGATTGATGAGTGATAGGTTCACGTGGGGAAATAATTTTGCAATAGGATATAACCAATACCACGGACGTGGTAATAATTGGAATAATGGTGCACTTCCAATAGTCCGGGATTATTATGAAGTGCATCAGAAACACCCGATGTTTGGCTTGCACAGATGGTCTATAATGAGGGACAACGGTGATGCAAATATAATGGGGAACGCCCTATATATGATATTCTGTAGTGCCAGACAGTGGAACGGATGGAATAATGGAAGCATCTACCGCAATAGTACGTCTGGGGGATGGTCATACATTGCATGCAATCAGGCAAACTGCATTACTGATCCTGAAAATCCCAATTACAATGATGTCTATAATGGCGGCCGATTCATCACCATTGGCGTAAATGGTCGTAACTGGAGATGGTCATCTTGGCAAAACTATCCGGGACCTCTTACAGTATGGATTCCGGTAGTATACACTGACTCCCATTGCGGATTGAACGCACGCCCTACAGACGGCACTCCCATTCCCGGAACATCGGTTAACGAATAGTGGCAAATCGCTTTAATAACCAACAAGATTATATATACACTTTAATTACATCAAGACTCTCCCCAGCACAGCGGGAGGGATTATGTATAATAACCCTAACAACTTGCCGCCCTTGTGAAAGACCGGCAAGTTACCCTTTATTCCAATAAACAGAATATATATATATGGAAACAACGAAGATATTGGAGACAGAAAAAGAAAACAAGGATGCCGTCCACCTCTATTGGAACGAAGCGGACGAGACTTGGAACGCCTACGGCACGTCGGTGGAGAATGCCCTACGCATCAACCCGGAACTCCGTGCGCTGACGGACAAGGTGGATCTGGATGGTATGCAGGTGACACACCTGAAAGTGACCACCGAACAGTTCGAGCGGTACGGCCTTGCCGACTACTGCGTGGCGGTGGACGACGAGAGATTGAAACTGAAGATACCCGTGCATGGCTGAACGAACGGACATGAAGGACTTCGCCGCAAGGCTTGAGGAAGAGGCGGAAAAGAAGGTGGAGAAGATAGAGGCCGGAGACCTGAACATGATCAAGAAATCATTCGAAGCCTCGTTGGTGCTCGCGGACGCTTTCCTGCAACTGAAAGCCTTCATCGCGGACTATACTTTCCGTGACGAGGCAGAGGAAATCGAGTTCTTCAAGACGGTCAAACCCCGAATCTGTCACCGGCTCATCTACTACCGCAAGATATACAACATCGAGATGAACCGTCCGGTAGGCAGCGAGTCGCAGCGAAGCTACCTGATAGACGAGATACGGGGCATCAACCGCTACAACGAGAAACGTTCGGACTTCGTGCGTTACTACCGCTCCGGACTGACCCACTTGGACGCACTCTATTACCTGCGGGGTAACCTTGACACGGCACTCTACTTGGAGTCGTTCCATCACGAGCGTGATCCGTCTTTCTCGACCAACTGTAACTTCATGGCGGCACGGCTTCTTGCCAACGAGCGGCTGATCCGCTACCTGACGAAAGAATTGGAGGTGTTCGAGCTGCGGCAAGCCGAAGAATCTTTGCTGAAGGTGCGCCTGACGTGGAAAGCGACGAAGACGGAACTGACCGAACTGCTATTTGCTTTGGACAGCCGCAAGGTATTCGGGGATGTCCCGTTGACAAGGCTGTCGGAGTACGTGCAGCGGGCATTCAACATCGAGTTGGACAAGAACCTGTCCCGGACATTCGGCGACCTGCGCATCCGCAATCGGCAGACGCCTTTCCTTGACAGCCTGAAGGCCGCACTGCTCAGGCGGATGAACCGCCCGCTGAACAACTGCCCCGGAGGGCGGAACAAAAAGACGCTTTGAGAAGGATAAGAATTGAATAATAACAAACAGAAACCTAAATAGAAAAGGACAATGAAACAGGTATTTGTCAAACCTCTGTTGCTGCTGCTCGTGATACTGGCGGCGGCATCCTGCGACAAGGACGAGAAGGAAATCGGCTACGACGCGCTGCCCCAAAAGGCGCGGCAGTTCATTGCGCAGTATTTCCCCGGTGTGGAATGCATCCGTGCGGTGCGTGACAAGGACGACGGCACGACCGAATATGAGGCATGGCTCTCGGACGGGACGGAATTGGACTTTGACGGACAGGGCGACTGGACGAGCGTGGACTGCAAGTTCTCCGCGCTGCCGGACGGCATCCTGCCGGAATCTATCGCGACGGACATCGCCGCCCGTTACCCCGATGCCGTACCTTACAAGGTGGAGAAACAACCGGGCGGTTACGAGATAGACATCCCCGGCTGGGAACTGTACTACAACAATCAAGGCACGTTCATCCGTGCCGAAAGGGACTGGTAAAACTGCATGAAACACCAATAACTAAAGAGCTATGATCATCTATGACAGCAAAATCGCCCGTCTGCTGCAAGGCCGGCTGAATCCCTACGATTACGTGACCCTCCCGATTGTCACCCTGATCGCCCTCCCTTACGGTGAAATAGGCATTTGGGAGGAGATGGAGATGCGTATCCACCGCCGCCAGTATGCCGAATGCTTCCTTGCGTCACTGCTGCCGTCCCTGCTTCTGGGCTGGCAAGTGTGCTGGGGATTTGCCCTCCTGCCACTGTTCGCTTACTACCTCCTTTACTGGGCTGAACGCCTGGCTGTCGGCCATTCAGCGTTTGACTACGAGGCAGAAAAAGAGAGCGAGGAAGTAAGCTACTTCGTGGTGCGCAAACATTTCGCTTGGCGCAAGTGGTATTGGAAAAAGGAGCTGCCGGCCATCGACCGAAGCTGGTTCTGCTAAAGGAACAGGACTGACTCCTATACAGCCACTACAAGCGTGGGCTGCTGTCTGTTTAAGTTGTGTTCGGGCATCCTGGGGCCTTCTTTATGATTAAACGAGATACAGCCAACGCTTCCTTTCATCACATTCCTCTATTGGGCGGACAAAGGAAAGCGTGGAACTGCAATATCTGATATCAGGTAAGTCGAATAAAGGCCAAAATGAAAAAAAGAGCTAAACAAGTGCAAATATAATCATTGATATACTGTATTTTATGTGGTATCAGATTCGGGAATGACTTTTTAATTTGTCTTAATCTGTTGCAAGTTTCTTCGGGATATATGGGAACATTTACGGGAATTTTTATACCTTTGCCGCATAACCGAAAAAGCAACGCAGATGAAAGTAACCGTGTATCTGAAGAAATGCTCCCCAGAGACCTCGAACATCTGTTTCCGGGTCAGGGAGAAGAGTGTGGACATAAAAGTGGTCTCTCCCCTTGAGGTACAGGACAGGTATTGGGATTCTGATACCCTTAACTACAGGCGCACAACGGCTGTCCCTGCCGTAGAGCAGAAACGACTGCCGGAACAGATCGCCTCCATCATTGAGCGGGCGGAGAAGACCTTTTCGGACAAGGCGGACAGCAGGTGGATGAAGCAGGTCATCGAGGATGTGCTGTACCCTGCCCGCGCCTTCGAGCGCAACCATCCGAACCTGCTTGCCCGCGTCCATGAGTATCTGGAGAAGTTTGACGGTGCGGAGAGGACCAAGGAGCATATCGTCCGCTTCGAGCGCAAGATGACCCGCTACCACGACTACCGCCGGGAGATACTGGGCGAGGCGGACTTCACCCTCTTCGTGGAGACCGTCACGCTGGAGCAAATGAACGATTTTAGGGATTATGTCGTGAACGAGTACAGGCTGCGGCAGGAACACCCCGACTTCTATGCTCCCCGCATGCTCATCAACCACAGGCCGAGGCCGCTTTCCGGCACGACCGTCATCAACATCATGAACCTGTTCTGCACCTTCCTGCACTGGTGCAAGAAGATGAAGTATTCCGACAACGAGGTCTATGCCCTCTACGGCTGCAAGGAGCCCACCTACGGCGACCCGTTCTACCTCACATCGGAAGAGAGGAACATTCTCTACGATGCGGACCTGAGCGACAACCCGAAGCTGGCCGTCATACGGGACATCTTCGTGTTCCACTGCTATGTCGGCTGCCGAGTGGGTGACCTCTACAGGCTCACGAGGGCCAACATCAAGGACGGTTTTCTGGAATACATGCCGCAGAAGACGAAGAAATGCCAGGCGAAGACCGTCAGGGTGCCGCTGCATGAGAAGGCACTGAAGATACTGAAACGTTACGATGCCAATGCCGGCAGACTGTTCCCGTTCAAGCAGATACACACCTACAACCTCGGCATACGGGAGCTGCTGAAGCGCTGCGGCATAGACAGAACGGTGACCATCCTCGACACGCACGGCTACAACACCGTGCAGAAGCCCCTGTACGAGGTGGCCACTAGCCATACGGCACGCAAGACCTTCGTGGGCAACCTGTACAGGCAGGTGCCCGACCCAAACCTGATAGCCTCCATGTCGGGGCATGTGGAGGGCAGCAGGGCGTTCAGCCGCTACCGCACGATAGACGATGACATGAAGCGCAGGCTTGTGGACATGATAGACTAGATAGAAAGGAGAACATATATATGAAAGTGACTGCATTCATCCGAAAAACCGCCGCCAAGAACAACATAACAGACCAGGCACGGGTCTATTTCCGTGTCCGGGACATCGGCGGCGTGGACATCAAGGCTGCGAGCGAGCTGTCCATCAACCCCAACCACTGGAGCCCGGAACGGCAGGGCTACAAGCCCCGCGTGGCCCTGGTGTCGGAGGAGAAGAAGATGGGCTTCGACAAGGACGTGCAGCAGATCACCCATCTCATCACGAAAGAGTACCACCGGGGAGTGGACGGCAGCTGGCTCAAAAGCCTGATAGAGGAATACCACCATCCCGGCATCAACGCGAGGGGCGGCAACAAGGCCGACGAGTACCTGCTCTCGTACCAGATACGGAAATACGTCGAGGAAACATCGCTTGCGGATGAAAGCCGGAAACACCACCTCGACAATCTTAACAAGGTGCTGCGCTACGAGCGTTTCCGCCATGAGGTGCTGCACCAGAGAGGCTTCCACCTGTGCATCGATACCATTACGGCGGACGACATCAGGGACTTCAAGCTGTGGATGCAGGAGGAACACAAGTACGTGGACATGTACCCCGTATTCTACCGGAATGAGATACGCCGCAACGTCGAACAAAAGCGTTCCGAGAACAGCATGTCGGGTTCCCTCTACCGCATCCGCACCGTCATCAAGTGGTGCGTCAAGCGCGGGCTGACAAGGAACAATCCCTTTGACCAGTACCAGATTGCCCGGCCGATGTACGGCGACCCGTTCTACTTGACGCTCGAGGAGCGGGACAAGGTGTACTACGCCGACCTGAGCGGCATGGGGGCAACCTATCCGGTCTACCGTGACATCTTCATGTTCCAGTGCCTGATAGGGTGCCGTGTCAGCGACCTGAACAGGCTGACCAAGGCGAACATCGTGGACGGCTTCGTGGAGTACATCCCGCAGAAGACGAAGATGGAACATGCCAATACAGTGCGCGTGCCGCTCAACCAAAAAGCACGGGACATACTGGAACGCTACAAGGATCTGGAGAGCGCCCTGCTCCCCCGGTTCTCGCACTTCGGCTACAACAAGAAGATAAAGGAGATACTCAAGTATGTGGGCATCGACCGTACGGTCATAGTCCTCGACCCGAAGACAAGGGAGGACGTGGCAAAACCCTTATACGAGGTGGCGACCACACATACCGCACGCAAGACATTCATCGGCAACCTGTACCGACAGGTCAAGGACCCGAACCTGATAGCCTCCATGTCGGGACATTCGGAAGGGAGCCGGGCCTTCGCACGGTACCGCAAGATTGACGACGAGATGAAGAAGGAGCTGGTAAGCCTTTTAGACTGATTGTCATATTCCTCTTTTATTATCTTATACCCAAAAATCCTACGAATATGGACGGGCAGAAACAGACATACGAACAGTTCAAGGCGGATATCCTCCAGTGGAAAGATGCGCACAGGGAGGAATACCGCCGCTTCGCGAAAATGATGGCGGACGGGAACGAGATGCAGTACCTTGCCGTCTGCCGCGCCATCTTCAAACAGCTGCCCGGAATCAGGCGGGAATGGCAACAGTCATGGTGTGACGACAGCACGGACGGCTTCAGGAACATAGGCCTCCATTTCAAGGAGAACGCGGTGCCCGGGCAAATCGTGGAACTGTACAGGAAACAGAGGGAAGAAGATGCGGCTCCTCCTCCGTCCACATTCTGGGGCAGGATGAAATACATTTTCAGACAGAGTCTGAGAAAACGCTGCGTAACCCTGTCCGCCCCTCTCGTGCTGAGCTGGCTGTACTACGGCAAGAGTTTCGAGGCGATGGTTGACATGGTCAGCAGGCAAGCTGGGCACCCCAAGGCAGGGAACGCCGAAAGGATGGGCTGCTCCATTGTCGTCAAACAGATTATTGAAGTGTCCATAAAGAACGGTTTCCGAACGCAGGAGGACTGGGATAAACATTTCGCCATGAAAGACGCCATCGAGAAAGGCAGCATCGGCGAATGGGCTTTGCAGTCCTTAAAGGACGGGATGAGATGCAGTGATACCGAAGGCAGCCCGACAGCAACGGAGTCCGTCAGCGGTACGGTGCCACAGGCGCAGCGGACGGCCGGAAAGAAGAAGATACAGGAGCGGCCGCTTGCGGATTATCTCAAGTGCGGAAACAGGGAGGAAGTCCTGCAATGCATCCGCTGTTTCGTTTCCGTAAACACGAGCGCGGTCCACCAGGCACTGCCGTTCTATGTGCTGAAAGAGCTGGGGCTGGTTGCAGGCATGCACGCCGCCAAGGAGTACAGCGTGGGGATGGCACTGCAGTTCTCCGACCTGTCCTCCCTGAAAAGCGAGAGTGCCATACGGCAGGCGGTCGGCTTCCTGAAGGCGGCAAGGCATATCATCAAGGACGGGAAAGACCAGATGGCTCCTCTTATCGAGAGTGACGAGAACAGGGAACTGTTCCGGTCACTGGTACAGGAAATCAAGGAAATCACCACTGATGATGAAGCGGAAACGGCCGCCGGATAAGGCAAAATGAGCCGTTTTACATGGTCATGCAGACTTGAATTGTCATGACAATTTAAGACAAGACCTTATATATCAATCCGTTTCAATTCCCTTATACTTTTGCACCGTCAACCTTTTCCCTAAGGTCGGCGGTGCTTCTCTTTTATAAGCCATCGGAAGCGGGGCATCAGGGAACTTTTGAAGATGGTCATCACAAACTTCAAAACTGATATTTATGATCACCATAGAAAGTCTGGTCGAACAGGGCGCGAACGTGAAACTGGAAGTCACGCCCGCCGACCTTAAGATGTTTGCCGAGTCCATCGTGCAGCGCACCATCATGGCGCAGCAGGAGGAACGGGATGCCGCCATGAAGCGTGAGGCGGAAGAGACATGGCTCAATACGAAACAGGTCCGTGAGTTGTTGAACGTGTGCGAGGGCACACTCAACCTGTGGGCAAAGCGGGGCTACCTTGTGCCTGTCAAGGTGGGCAACAAGAACATGTACGCCAAGTCCGATGTCCGCCGCGTGCAGACGGGAGGCAAGTCTGAAAGTGTGACATCCTATTGCAAGAAGAGGAAGGACTGATATGGAGCGCAGCAGAATCGAGATATGCAACATGGCCCGCATGGAAGCGGAACATATCTGTGATACCGGTTTCCCCCTGGATTCCTTTCCGCAGGCCGTGCAGTCCGTCATCCTTGACATGGCCCGGTACGAGAACTACAAGACAGAGTTCATAGCGACTGCCATGATTTCGGCTGTATCTGCGGCATTGGGCGGCACCTACCGTATCCGCATCAAAGGCGAATGGCAGAGCAATGCCGCCCTCTATATCATCCTCGTGGGCAGGCCGGGACTGGGCAAGACACCGCCGCTGGAGGCGGCATACCGCCCCATACGGAAGCACGACTATGCCCTGTTCAAGGCGTATGAGTCGGAGTTGGAGGCATGGAAAGCTGCCGGGGAAAACGGGAAGAAGCCCGTGCTGCGGCGTACCGTCGTGTCCGACTTCACCCCCGAATCGCTCCTGCTGACGCACAACAACAATCCCCGTAGCGTGGTCATCCTCGTGGACGAGATCATGGGGATGTTCAACTCTGCCAACCGCTATACCAACGGGCAGCTCATAGAGCAGCTGCTCACGGCATGGAGCGGCGGGGCTCTGGATGTGACAAGGGTCGGCAACACTGTACCCGTACATATAGAACAGCCATGCATCAATATCGTCGGAACTACGCAGACCAAGCGTGTACACGAACTGCTCACGAAAGGCTTCGAGGAGAACGGACTGCTCGACCGTATCCTGTTCGTGCTGCCCAAATCCCGTGAAGTGTCAAAATGGACTGATTGGGATGATGGCGGGGAGGACAGGGCATCTCTGGCGGCGGCACGATGGGAGCAGATACTTGGCAAGGTTCTTGCTCTGGACTATGACACGGGAGAGGAAGAAAGGATGCCTCATGTGCTGTCCATGGACAGGGAGGCAAGGGAATATTTCTTCTCGTGGTGGAACAGGAAAGTGGAACGCATTAACCGGATAGAAGACGACACCCAAGTGGACAGCCGGGAGATGAAGCATCCGGTGCAGGTGGCACGGCTGGCTCTGCTCATGCAGGTAATGAGGTACGCATCCGGCGAGAGCCATCTGCAGTTTGTGGATCTGGCTTCCGTCAAAGCCGCCATCCGGCTGAACGGTTATTTCGAGGACTCTTACCGCCGCATCCGCTCATTCGTTGCGGAAGACATGTGCGAAGAACCGCCCAAGATACTGCTGTCGCTGCTGCCGGACACTTTCGACACGAAGACGGCCATCGCCACAGGCAAGGAACAGCAGAATGTCAGCGAGCGCACGGTAATGAACTACCTCAAGGAACTGTGCAGGAGCGGGCTGCTGCGGAAGGCCAAGGCCGGGCATTACGAGAAAGTCATATATGATAAATCTGTAAAATCTAATGAAAACGATAATGAACCGCCAACCCGAAACTGCAACGGATGACCCCTTGTTGCAGCCTGCAGTCTTTGCAGTTTTGCAGTCTCGGAGTGCCGGAAAAATAGAATTCCTGCAAGACTGCAAGAACTGCAAACTGCAAATGGAGGTTTTCACTTGCAGGAATCCACAAAAGAGAGCATCATGAACGGATACAGATTCCATCTACAGAAATACCGTCCGGGCAGCAAGACCGCCTGTCCGGAGTGCGGCAGGAAGTCCTGCTTTGCCCGTTATATCGACGAGGCGGGAGAGATTTCCTTCCCTGACAACGTGGGCATCTGTGACCACATCAACAGTTGCGGCTACCACTATACTCCGAAGGAATACTTCCGGGACAATCCGACTGTCAAAGAAAAATTGAATGAGCAGGAAAGGAACGGCGGCACACCGATAGTTGTAAAAGCGTTGGCAAAGCCACAGCCCGAACAGGAGCCACAGATTTCCTTTCTACCCTCCGATTGGGTGGAGCAGTCCATGCGCAGGTACGACATCAACCCCTTATACCGCTACTTCACCAAGGTGGCCGGCAAGGAGGATACGGACAAGCTGTTCCGCCTCTACAGGGTCGGCACCTCAAGGATGTGGAACGGGACGGCCGTATTCTGGCAGATAGACCGGGACGGCAATGTGCGTGCGGGCAAGATTATGGGCTATGACGCTGAAACGGGACACCGGGTCAAAGAGCCTTTCAATCAGGTCAGTTGGGTTCATTCGGTGAGGAGGGTGCAAGACTTCCGCATGAAACAGTGCCTGTTCGGTGAGCACCTGCTGTCGGACACCTCCGCCGCCATGTCCGCCAAGCCCGTAGCCATTGTCGAGAGCGAGAAGACAGCTCTTGTCGCGGCCCTTTTCATCCCGGACTTCATCTGGCTAGCCACCGGAGGGATGCACGGGTGTTTCAACAGCGAGGCCATGCAGGTATTGTGCGGCCGGGAGGTTGTCCTCTTCCCCGACCTCAAGGCGACGGAAGAATGGAAGCAACGGCTACCGATGCTGGAATCCTTTTGCAGGCGTGCCACCTGCTCCGACATGCTGGAGAGGATCGCGACCGGTGCACAGCGTGAAGCCGGACTGGACATCGCCGACTTCCTGCTGATGGAGGACACGCCGCAGATGATCCTTCAACAGATGACAGCGCGCAATCCCGTATTGCAGTCCCTCATCGACGCTTTCGGGCTCGAACTGATTGATGCGAAAAAAACGGAATGACAGGAAGGCACCGGACAGCTTGCTGTCCCAAAGGAAAGGGGTTGTAAAATCCCGTAGCTTATTAGGGCATTTTCACCGCCTCCGCTTCGCGTCCGGCAGTCAAAAAGCCCATAAGCCGAAGGGCACCCCTCAGCTTCCCTGGTATGCCTCCAGCTGTATGACGGGATTTTACAACAGAAATGACAATTATAAAACGAACAGATATGAGCAATACACAATACGCGGTCTGCCACCTGCAGCGTGGCAGCGGTAACGATTCAGGAATGTCCTGCCACATCGAACGGAAGTATCCCGACGGCAGGAAGTATGTGCCAGACAATGCCGATGTGGACCGGACAAATCTCAACCGTGAGCTGGTCAGGTTCCCCGAGGGGGTATCCAATCGTACCGAGGCGATACAGCACCGCATCGACACGGCCGGGCTGCGCCGCAAGGTCGGCAAAAACCAGACAAAAGCCATCCGTATCATCCTTACCGGGACGCATGAGCAGATGATGAAGATTGCCAATGGCGGCAGACTGGACAACTGGATCGATGCCAACCTCAAATGGCTAAGGGATACATTCGGTGAAGACAACCTTGTGTCGTGCGTACTGCACATGGACGAGAAGACGCCGCACCTGCACGCCACTGTCGTTCCCATTGTAACCGGGGAGCGTATCCGCAGGAAGCGGGAGGGCGAGAAGAAATATGAGACGAAATCCGGTCCCCGTTTGTCAGCGGATGATGTGATGCGGCGCACCAAGCTTTATGAATACCAGAACAGTTACGCAGCGGCCATGAAACCGTTCGGGCTGCAGCGTGGGATTGTCGGCTCCACCGCCAAGCATCAGGCGAACTCGGAATACTACAGGCAGCAGGTAATCCAATATGAAGAGGACATAGCCAAGTTGCAGGCCGATGTGGAGAAGGCGCAGGAGGGCAGGAACACCATCCTCGCATGGTTCGGTAAGGGAGACCTTGCCAAGGCAAAGAAGGAACTTGCGGACAAAGACAGGTTGATTGCCGAACTCAATAAACAGATTAAGGCTCTTCAGGCAGAAAAGGTACGGCTGCAGGAGCAACATAAATCAGGAATCGAAAAGTTGCGGAACGGCTACCAGAAAGAGATAGACGTAGCCATCCGCAGGGCGGAAACCGCCGAGCGACAGTCAGAAGATAAAGATGCCGTCATAGACAGGCAACGGAAACAGATAGACCGGCTCGACCGGATGGCAAACCCTCAGCGTTACAGCCTCTCATCTGGGGCCGAACTTGTCCGCATCAACGTGTCCAACTACCGGAATCCGTCGCTCCACATCTGGACACGGGTCGGAGAGGAGCTTTTCGAGGACACAAAATTTCAGATAGACTATAATGTGGCACAAAGGCATTTTAACGGCCAGATCACGGACGAGGAGTTTGTCAATGCCGTGTTCGAACCACAGGAACAGGTAAACGAGATACAAACACAGTTGCTTGGGACGACATTCATGCTTGTTTCCGGTGGTCCAGCACAGGCTCATGTCGGCACCGGCTCCGGTGGATTATCCTCTGATCTGCCTTGGGGCGAACAGAAAAACAGGAAAGGCAACAGAAAACGATAATCAATATATTATTAGTTATCGAAAAAATAGACCAGCGTATAATATTATTTTTAAACACTGATCTATTTTGTTTATAATAAAAACAAGTCTTAAATAACACAGATTACCCTTTGGTCATATCTCTATAATCATCCATCATTTGTTGATAATTAACTTCCTGTTCTTCTGCCTTATACATATTTTTAGCCCAATCTGCTACTTTAGGATTCTCATGTCGCAAAAGAGGCTTAAACATATTCTGCCTATCCATATAATACCCTTTCATGCTTCCTACACCTGTATAACTATATGTACCAAAATTGGAACTCAAAGATTGTAGGACTTTTTCATTGTCTCCATAATTGTTTACTAACCAGATGAAGAAATCACTAAGTTCCATTTGTTCTCCATTCTTTTTAAAATTGCATACAGGACACATGTCTGCAAACCGTTCAGGCAATATATTGGGAAACTCTTTACACGCATTTTTTAGTCTGTCATTATCACATTGAAATAAGGGACCGGCTCCGTATCCAAAACCAGAGCCAAGTTCATAACGCATATTAAAATAAAACATACTTTGCTCGAATGGCAATATTAATGCCTTCATTATATCGTCTAAAATAATATCTTGGTATTTGGGAAGTAAATGAAAATACAAATCCTTAAAAGGATTATTTGGCCTATATGGTATGCAATATTTAATAATCAATGCATTAACATCTTTTGCAAAATTTGGCTCATTAAATGTCTTTAAGATATACTCCATCTTATCTACTGCCTCTTTAACTAAATAAAATTTATCATTTTCGAAATCAAATTCTAAAAGGCACTTTTCTATTGTTGGAAGATAAGGAATCAGTTCTTCCCTCATAGTCCACAAATGCTGAAATAGATGTGGGTAAGTTACTTCCATTTTATCAATATCAGCATTACTGAATAGAAGATTACTAACTCTAAATACATCATCAATATTATTATATGAAACATATCTTAAATAATTATTTAAGTATGTTGATGGTATTTTGCCGTTATGTACCATTGTGAAAAGTTTATTTAATTGGTTGTAGTTTTTGTCTTCAATCATACCTAAGACACAACAAGCCATAGCATTAATACCATCGTTTAATAGTCTTTCTGCAATCGAAGCCAAATAAGATTTGTTTGGATCATGGCTCATGTAGCACTCAATAAAACTACTCCTATAATCTCTATCTTTTGATCTTATGTGTCGCATAAATGCTTCATATACCTCATCTCTACAACCATTCTGATCCATGACTTCCATAGCTGCAAAAATCATCCAAACGCTTTGAAAATGTTCTTGATCTGCTATTTCTTTAAATTCTTTACTATTGTATATTTTATCATTGATAAATTCTTCTCCATATGGATGCATTTCAGATTTATAAACTTCAAAAATTTGATCACTTCCAAATTCTCTTCGGTCTATATTTTCCATTGCCGCTAAAACTCTTTTGATAAATGTTTTAGGTGCAAACACTTTATCAATAAGCAAATCCATGTGTTGTCTGTTCCTTTCATATACTTTAGGATTATGTTTCTTTGCCCAACTTAAGGAACGTCTCATTTCGTCCCAATCATTATTGTATTTGGGAGCGAAATAATCAATCAAATCAAACAGTATGTCTTCACATCCGCTATTTATAAAATCATAGACATGATCTGGTATTTGTTTATATATGATTTTTGATGAAATTTCATCATTGCTTACTTTTATAAGTATGTCTTTGCAGAAATTCCAGTATTGTTTAAGTTCTGATATGCTAATTGATGTCTCTGGTTCTATATTATATTTCCTTTCTGTCCGAGTAAGCATATGATAATTAAAGCGAGTACTAAAAGCACTACTTATGGCTTTTGCCAACAAAAGATAATAATCAGTTCCTTTCTCAAACAAAAATTGCAAAACATTTCTTTTCTTATCTAAATTTGCTTGTGTCCCTGAGAGCAATATGCGGAATTTCTCTAAGAACACACCGGTAGCATTATTTGAAATTTGCTCATTTTCTGCAAGAGATAGTATTCCCAAAAGTTTGCAGGACTCCTCAAAAGCATCTTCAACTACACATGCTTCCTCCAATGCCCATACTATATTCCTTCGAATATCTCCAGATATGTTCTGTTGAAGATAATTGGGATGTTTCTCACTAAATAAGGAAAAAAGATTATGAGCTACAGCAACCTGACTCACAGTTGACATAGAGAAAATAAGTTGTGAGCCAGTTTTAGTAAGCACTATTTTCTCATCATGAAAAGGGATTTTATTCAGTTCATCAAAAAGTTGTTGGGCCTCTATAGAAGTAAGTGACATAAACCTATTTTTCATTTGGTCAGCAAGTCGTTCACCTAATTGACCAGCGGCTTCAATCTCTGCAATTATTTTCTTCCATGTCTCAAGAGGTGTCTTTTGAAGCCATTCTTCAGCCAACCATTCTGCAAGTGGTCTGGGACGTACATTTACACTATTTGCCCTCATGTCTAATAGTCTGCGTTGATTAAATTCATGAATGGTACAAGAAAAACAATCATCAACAACTGATTTATCTAAATGGATATGATTTATCTCAGAATGATTAATTATAAAATCATATTCATCTTTTTTATTCCCAGTAAATCCCAATGGATTAAATAATGCTATTGCATTAAGAACCGATCGCTTATGTGCATCCAATTGCCCACCAGGATCTAACAAATAATCCAACCATTGTTTTTTCTCTGGAAGAAGTTGAACTTGACCAATATTTTTGTATGACTTAATAAGTTCAATAGCCATTAATGAGATACCGTCACTATATTCTTTAATCTTATTTGTTACTTCTTCATTGAGAATTCTTTCTTTTTCTATTATTGCATCTACTACCTCTTGATTATCTTCAACATCAATAAAGAAAACATTAGTTCCCTTGCCTTCTTCATTTTTGGTGAGAACATTATAAAGGCTTATTATTTTGAATGGTTTTTGGAATCTGCTAATGAATTTTGTTATTCGATAATATTCATCAATAGGGCAATTATCTATAATGATTACACCTCTGTCAACATATGTTAGTATGTATTCCAAACCTCTATTTATGTTTTTATCTGGGTCTGTACAATAAAAAACATTTTGCGTTGTTCTAAAGGCCTCGCCTACAATCCTTGTTTTGCCGACACCTGAAATAGATAATATTCTAAGATTTTTGATATCTGGATTTCTAAGAAGGTCAATACACTCCTTATTCTTTTGAGATGGTATGAACTCTCCGCTCATAAAAGTTTCCTTGTCTTGTTCAATGGCTTTATCTATAGGACAAAAAGGAAATATATTTTCAAGCAATTTCTTTTTTTGTTCAATTTGTTCTTTTAATTCATCTGCTTTTGCCTTATTTGTAGCATTCTGCTTATTATATTGATGATGCCATATTCCTTGGTCTCCAAAATTTAGGTCCAAAGAAAATTCCATACCTTGTTTTTGCTGATATTTTCTAATATAGAATTCTTCTTTGGAAATAACATCAATTACTTGAAATGAATTCTTGTAATTTTCGTCTAACTTATGAATATTATCACATAATGTTCCCGCTGCAGTAATATTCATGCAATAATC
>OOAD01000541.1_pt1 | contig 26326 bp, 17 predicted proteins | sample 1671151 | NCBI WGS metagenome assembly OOAD01 (sample SAMN06348127, study PRJEB24527) | human gut metagenome | biome: human gut; feature: ankylosing spondylitis patient; material: feces | host: Homo sapiens | place: China | collected 2015-10
CTGCGGAAAATCCAAACCGAATGGATTTCCCGCAGGGGATTTCGTTCTTTTATCGTATTACAAATATCGCAATGATTTTACATGGATTTTCTTTCTGCAATTTCTGCCATCTTCGCCTCGTTCAGACGTGTGTCGCCATGGACACGGCTGTAGGAAAGATAGCCGTTCATACGGTCAATCTTCGTCAGGTTCTTGGAACCGCAGACCGGGCAGACATCCATGTCGAGTTCCTGGTGGCCGCAGTCATCGCAGTAAGCCAGGGACAGGTTGACGCCCTCGTAGTAGCCGAGCTCCATTGCACGCTCGATCAGGGTCTTGATCGCACCTTTGTTGTAGCCGACCGGGTAGCGCACATACTGGATTTTTCCGCCGTTGCAGAGCTCCCAGAAACGTCCCTCGAGATCCTGTTTCTGGATCGGGGTGATGTCCTCGGTTACGTGGCAGTGGAAACTGTTGCTCACATACGGGCGGTCCGAAACGTTGCGGACGATGCCGTACTGTTTGCGGAACTGCTCTATCTGCAGGCCGCACAGGGATTCTGCCGGTGTGCCGTAGATCGCATAGAGGATGCCGTCCTCTTTCTTAAACTCGGCAACCTTGTCGTTGATATATTTCAGCGTGTCGAGTGCGAACTGTCCGTCCTCAACAAGAGATTTTCCGTTGTACAGCTCCTGCAGCTCGTTCAGCGCCGTGATACCGAACGATGCGGTCATCGGCTTTAACAGCGGGCGGATCTTGTCGGACGGTTTTAAGTGGCCGCCGTAGAAACCTCCCTCGCAGTAAGCCAGCGGGTTCGTGGATGCACGCATCTCGCCGAGGTAATCGTAGGTCCGTTTGTGCAGATCGCGGATCATCTCGAGGTAGAAGTCGAGCACTTCATGGAAATCGCGGTTCTCGGAACGGGATTTTGCCAGGATCATCGGAAGATGAAGGGAAACGGCTCCGATGTTGAAACGTCCGACAAAGACCGGTTTGTCGTTCTCATCTGCCGGCTCCATGCCTCCGCGCTCGTACCACGGGCTAAGGAAAGCACGGCATCCCATCGGGCTGATGACTCTCTTGTATTTCTTGTACATCTCGGCGATGTAGCCCTCGCCGCTCATCGACAGCCAGTCCGGATACATGGTTTTAGAGGAACAGTCAAGTCCTGCCTCAAAGACATCTTCTGCGATGCCGCCCTCTCCGTGAATTGCCTTGTCATATAAGAAGACGATTTTCGGGAAGAGCACCGGCTTTTTGTGGCCTTTCTTGCCCTGTCCGTTTTTGTGGACCTCGAGAAGGGAGATGGAAATCATCTTCTCGAACATGCTCGTTCCAAGGCCGAGGGTCACGGTAACGAACGGATAATCACCGCGGGAAGATCCAACAGTGTTCAGCTTATACTCAATTCCCTGCCATCCCTGATCACACTCTCTTCTTACTTTGTCGATCGCATACTCGATGGCTTTCTCCTGTGCACCCTCCCAGGATGCGTCGGTATATTTCAGGAACTCTTTTACGTAGTAATCGTAGCTCTTCTGTGCGTACGGAGCAAGGATCTTGTCCACCTCCGGCACAGTAAAGCCGCCGTACTGCTGTGCAGCGGTGCTGAGGACGATATCGCCCATGACATCAAATGCAGTGTCGAGTGTCTTCGGCTCGTTGTACCAGACATTTCCCATCTCGAAGCCGCCTTTTAAAACGTTTCCGACATCGAACAGACAGCAGTTCATGGTATCGAGACGTGCGGACTGGTCGTGGATGTAGATGTAGCCGTCCTTACAGGCCTGCAGCTCGTTGCGGTTCATGAAGAACTTGCGGTACAGCTCTTTGTTCAGCTCGTTGAAAATCAGGCTTCGCTTCGTTGCAACGAGGGCGCTGTCGGTGTTGGCATTGCTCTTGTCGCCGATGTAGCGGATGGACTGGCTCTTCGTGTAGACCTCGTCCATCATATGGATAAAATCAGTTTTGTAATTGCGGTAATCGCGGTAGCTTTTTGCCACAGCCGGGTTTACTTTTTCGAGTGCTCCCTCCACGATATTGTGCATATCGCTGATCGGAATTTCGGTCTTTCCAAGAGAATATACGTGCTCGGTTGCGAACTTACAGATAAAGTCAATCTCCTGCTGTGAGAAGGTATACAGGATTCTCTGTGCGGATTTATTTACGGCACGGACGATCTTCTGCGCGTCGAATTCTTCTTTGGTGCCGTCCTTTTTGATAATATAAACCATTGTGGTGTCCTCCAAATCAAACACTATATCTTGTGTGTCCCCCACCCTTTTCTTGTAGCGGGTACCACATATTGTAGCATGTTTCTTTTAAAAAGAAAAGGCATTTCCTGTAAGTTTTTATTTTCAGAATATTGCATACTGCTCTTTCGTGCAGACAGAAATCTGCATTTTTCAAATTCGTTCTGCAAGCGTTCCTTCAAAAACGGTCTCGGCCGGGCCGGTCAGAAGGACCTTATTTTTCGTCCGGTCCCATGTAACGAAAAGCCTGCCGCCGCGCAGTTCTACGGCAGTTTCTCCCTCCGAAACACAGCCGGAAAGCATCGCCGCGACGGCTGCCGCACACGCTCCAGTTCCGCAGGACAGCGTTTCACCGCTCCCACGTTCCCAGACTCTCATTTTTATTGTGTGTTGATCTAAAGTCTGGATAAACTCTGTATTGATACGGTCCGGGAAGCAGGAAAGGTGTTCAAAAGCGGAACCGGTCTTTGCAATGGATATTTTTTCCACATCTTCCACCGGAATCACCGCATGCGGATTTCCCATCGAAAGGCAGGTCATCGTATAATTTTCCCCGCACACGGTAATTTTATGCTCCAGCACATATTCCCCCAGAGAAACAACGGGGATCTGTGCGGCGCGGAATTCCGGCGTTCCCATCTCCACTGTCACCTGACAGATCTCATTCAGATTCTCCCCCGTCTGCAGATGAATCACACGGTTTCCGCTGCCGGTTTCGATAGTCAGCGTCGTTTTTCTCGTCAGCCCATGCTCGTACACGTATTTTCCCACACAGCGGATGCCGTTGCCGCACATCGCGCCCTTCGAGCCGTCGGCGTTGTACATTTCCATCGAAAAATCTGCTGTTTTGGATGCCCCGATCAGAATCAGCCCGTCCGCGCCGATGCCGAAATGGCGGTCACTTACCGCTTTTGCCAGCCGTCCCGGACTCTCCACCCGCTCCTCCATGGCATTTACATAGATATAATCATTTCCGCAGCCCTGCATTTTTGTAAAACGCATACACAGCCTCCTCCCAGACTTCTGCCCTTTCCAGTTCCTTACTAAATATGTATTCCGTACCGCGCTTTTGAAAAACCATTTTTCTCAAATCCGCTTCAGACATTGGAAAACGAAGCGGAATGTGATAGAATAGGAGGAACTGATATCGTTACTTACATGAAGTAACTCTCAAATATTTTTAACCATTTATTATGAGGAGGTTTTGATGAAAAAATACCGTTGGGTTTTAACAGCAGTATTTGCCGCTTTCCTCGTGGGAACGAGCGGCTGCGGAAAGAAAACAGAAACGATTCCGATCACAACCATCAGTCAGAGTACCGACGATGACGACCCCAAAGACAATCTGGCGGCCTCCGGCGATTCCGATGAGATTCCGGAATACGATGTGGATCTCTCGAAGAACCTGAACAGTTTTCAGCTTGCCATCTGGGGCGATACATACGAAATTCCGGAATCCTACGCGGATTTTACAGCGCTTGGCTGGGTCTACAGCGGCGACGACACAAAGGAAATCCAGCCGGAATCCTTCTCAGAGGGCGAAAGCTTTGAAAAGGACGGAAACCAGATTACCGTCGATATTGCCAATCCGGACACCACGGCAAAGCCAGTGGCGGAATGCCTGATCGGAGGCATTCACATCGATACCTCGACCGCTGAGGGTCAGAATATCTATGTCGGCCTGCCGAACGGCGTCACTCTGCAGCAGTCGCTGATGGAGGATGCGGAAAGCATCTACGGTGCGCCAAAGGACCGTTATGAGGCCGATACCTCTGTGCAGTTCACGTATGAATACGGGCTGTACCAGACGATCACGCTCGGCTTCGATAACGAAACGGGAATTCTGTATTCCCTCGATATGCAGAACTTTACGACCACGGCTGATGCAGAAGCGCTCGATGGTGTCAGCGATGCCACAACACCGGAAGTGGAGGCCTACCAGGCACCGGAAGCCGACAGCAGTAAAATCAACGACTGGACCGTCCGCTTTGACGATGTACTCTATCATCTTCCCGTTCCGGTCAGTGAACTTCTGGACCACGACTGGACCGTCAATACGAAAGAGTCCGATACGGCCGTTTTAAACGGAAAATATGGCTACGTCACGCTGGAAAAGGGCGGTCAGAAACTTTACTGCACCGTACATAATTACGGCGCGGAGGCGACGACAGTGCGCAACTGTTTCGTTACTTCGCTGTACGGCGATCTCGATACGACAAAGATTCCGATTTCAATCACAAACGGCATCACGCTCGGCACTTCCGAGAGCGATTTTCTGGCGAAGGCAGGGGATGCCAAATCAGAAAAAGCGGAAAAAGAGGATAGTAACCTGACACTCTACACATTCTATAGTGATGACGAAAAGCTGGACTACACTGAAGTCGGCATCGACAACGATCTGAAGCTGGTACGCAGCATCAAGGTGGTTCACAACCAGCCGGAAGCGCCGGAAGAAGAAGCTGAAAAAACTTCCGCGGAAGATTCATCTTCCGTTTCCGACAGTCAGGAACCGTCCGAAACACCGGCTTCGTAACGATACTTTCAGAAAAATGGCTGCATGGCAGCTTACTACAGACGAAAACGAGGATTTTTATGGAAAACTTATACGACGTTATCATCATCGGCTCCGGCCCGGCGGGTCTTTCTGCCGCGATTTATGCGAAACGCGCAAAGCTCTCCTCTCTTACGATTGAGGCAAACTTTGCAAGCGGCGGCCAGGTGCTGAATACCTATGAAGTAGACAACTATCCCGGCCTTCCGGGCATCAGCGGCATGGATCTCGGAAGCACGCTGCGCGCACACGCTGAAAAAATGGGCGCGGAATTTTCCCGCGAGCGTGTGAAGGAGCTTGTTCTTGACGAAGAGATCAAGATTGTCCGCACGAGAAAAAATGAGTATCATGCCAAAACGGTCATTCTTGCAACCGGTGCGGAGCACCGCGCGTTAAATGTACCTGGTGAAAAGGAGCTCTCCGGCATGGGCGTCTCTTACTGTGCAACGTGTGACGGCGCATTTTTCAAAGACAAAACCGTTGCCGTTATCGGCGGCGGCGATGTCGCCGTGGAGGATGCGATTTTCCTTGCCAGAACGTGCAAAAAGGTTTACGTGATCCACCGCCGCGATGAACTGCGGGCAGCCGGTGTTCTCCAGGATGCACTGCTGGCACTGCCGAATGTGGAAATGGTGTGGGATACGGTTGTGGATTCCATCGAGGGAAACGAGATGGTGTCCGGCGTGAAGGTAACGAACAAAAAGGCAGGGGAAGCCGGTGAGATCGCGGTGGACGGCGTGTTTATTGCCGTCGGCATCGTTCCGGTCTCCGCACTGATCGCAGGCACCGTAGAAACCGATGAGGCTGGCTACATCAAAGCCGGCGAGGACGGTGTGACGAGCGTGCCGGGCGTGTTCGCCGCAGGCGATGTCCGCACGAAGCAGCTCCGTCAGATCATCACGGCAGCCGCCGACGGCGCGAACTGTGTGACTTCGGTAGAGAAATATCTGATCAGCCACTGATGGCTTCTTTCAAATAGAATACAGCAAAAGCAGGCATTCTTCGTATTGTACGGAGAACTGCCTGCTTTTTTTGTTTTCCCGTATTTTCTGAAATCTGAAAAACCTTTCATGTCAGTCGTGCAAAACTTTAAAACCTCTTTTTGTCGAAATTGCACAAAGAAACCGGGTTTTTTCCACACGGGCCAATTTTATAAACATCCCGTCCACAAGTTATCCACATAGTTAACCACCGAAAACATGCCTAAAAACAAGTTATACACCGAGTTATCCACATTATCCACGAAAAACGGTGTGGAAAGCATGTGTTTAAATCTTGCGAAATCAGAACGCGTGTTTTGGTCATAACAGAGAAAACCGTTATTTCGCCAAAAGATTTTATAAAGCACTTGACTTTTTAAGTGTCAATCTCTGTTGGTTTTTGACTTGAATTGTGTGAATTTTTCGTACAATTTAATATTACATTTTTCGTGTTCTTTTGCTGTTTTTACAATGGCTGCAAAAAGAAAATCTCCTGTTCGGAAAACGATTGTTTCGTTCCCAGACAGGAGATTTTGATTGGATTTTTCTTTGTTTTACTCTGCCAGCTTTCCAAGCCGCTTTGCTTCTGCCCTCAGCTCTTCGATCCGGCGGTTGCACATGCCCACCGGGACGCCGGTGTCGATGACACGTTCACAGCTCTTCATCAGCTCGCAGGCGCGGGCAAATGCCTCGTCGCCGATCTCCTGAAACGGTGCTTCGGTTACCGTCTCCATCGCCAGAATGCGGGCGAGCTGGTAATCGATATCGTTCGTATACAGGACGCCTGCCGCAAACGGGACATTTTCCTTCTGCAGTTTCCGGAACACCGGGATTCCCGTTCCGCCGCCTGCGAGGACAAAGACGCGCGGTGTTCCCTCCGGCCGCGGCAGCTCGATGCTTCCGAAGCACGGGTCAAACGAACCATTGTCAATCTCGTATAGTTCGCGGATGATATCCTCGCGGAAAATTGTCTCCGGTGCGCCGAAATGGGAAATAGCATCGCCCTTGACGCAGATGATCTTATCTGAAATTTTCTGTGCCAGATCGATCTCATGCAGCGACATGATGACGGTGATGCCCTTCTCCTTTGCCATGCGGCGCAGAATCGCGAGCAGTTCCAGCTTGTGGCGGATATCGAGGAAAGAAGTCGGCTCGTCGAGGATGATGACCTCCGGCTCCTGACAGATCGCACGCGCAAGAAGCACTCTCTGGCGCTGGCCGTCGCTGATGGCGTTGAAATCGCGGCCGCCGAGCTCTTCGGCATGAACGGCGCGCATCGCCTTCTCGACCTTCTCCTCATCCTCGCGGGTCAGCATGCCGAGCCGTCCGGTGTACGGATAGCGGCCCGTTGCCACGATATCGTGGCAGGTCATCAGCTCCGGCTTCATGCGCTCCGTCAGCACAACGGCCATCTTCGTGGACAACTCGCGGAACGAAAGCTCATGCAGGTTTTTCCCGTCAAACTCCACATTTCCGCCGACCAGCTTTAACTGGCGGGTGATGCTTTTCAGAATCGTTGATTTACCGGAACCGTTCGGTCCGATCAGCGTAACGATCTCGCCTTTTTCGATGCCGATGCAGATATCTTTGATCAGCGGCTTCTTATCATAGCCGACCGTCAGGTGGTCCAGATGAAAATAATATTCACTCATATTCTCTTACCCCCTTTTCCGGCGCAGCATCATGAAAATGACGACCGGCGCACCAAAGATCGATGTGACCGTACTGATGGACAGCTCCATCGGTGCAAACGCCATACGCGCGATCAGGTCGCACATCATACAGAAGACGGCTCCGCCGAGGAACGTTCCCGGGATTACGACGAGCGGACGCGATGTGCCGAGGCTCTGTTTGACGAGGAACGGGACGGCAATGCCGACAAACGAAATCGGACCGGCAAATGCGGTGACGCATGCGGAGAGAATACTCGAAAGCAGAATCAGCGCGATGCGGAATACTTTGATGTTGACACCCATGCTCTGCGCATACGCCTCACCGAGCTGATATGCACCGATCGGTTTTGCCATCAGGAACGTGATGACAAAGGTGATGCCGATCACAGCCGCAGAGATCGCTACGTTGCTCCAGCTCATGCCGGAGAAGCTTCCCTGTGACCAGCCGTGGAGGTTGACGATATCGGAATCCTCCGCGAAGGTGACAACAAAATCCGTGACCGCCGAGCAGATGTAACCGATCATAATACCGCCGACGAGAAGTCCTGCCATATTTTTGATCCGTCGGGACATCAGCAGAATGAAGCCGACGGAGAGAAGGGATCCTAAGAATGCTGCAACAATCATCGTGTAAGATGTGATATTGCGCGCCCACTCCAGATAAAAGATCATGGTCAGCGCCACGACCATTTTGGCTCCCGAGGAAATTCCAAGAACAAACGGACCGGCAATCGGGTTTTCAAAGAAAGTCTGTAAAAGGAAGCCCGACAGGGACAGAGCACCGCCCAGGATTGCCGCCATCAGAATACGCGGAAGGCGGATTTTCCAGATAATATTGTACGCTTTCCCCTCTCCGGTCCGCCGCAGCAGAATCCGGAAAATTTCCGGAATCGAAATATTTACGTTTCCGGAATTGATATTCAGCACGGTGATGGCGGCGAACGCCAGAATCAGCACCAGGAACACAGCGGCATACCGCGAACGGCGCCGGAAGTTTTCCATATGGAAACTGTTCTCTTTTCCTGTCATATTTTTTTTCTCTGACATACGTTCCTCCATCAGGATAATTTTCTTAAGAATACCATCTGATCCGGATCGCCGCCCGTTACCAGAAGGTTAATGTCGTTGGTAAACTGTGCAATTTTATCGGTTGCCTGATACATGGATTTCTCGGTTGTCCAGACGTTGCCCTCTTTGACTGCTTTGTAATCGGCAAACATGGAATCCTTTGCCAGCAGGTCGTCCAGGGTTTTGACGGTGGAATCGATGCTTGCGTTGTAGATCAGGTAGTCCGCATCTTCGGCCGTATCGTAGAACTGCTCCATCGTGATCGGCACGGATGTTTTTCCGCTGTCGTCCTGGAGATCACGGAAGGCGTTGCGCGCACCGCCAAGCTCGATCATGTTGGAAATATAGTCCTCCGGGTTCCGCACAACGGCAGCTCCGCTCGTATTAATATAGAAGAAAGCGACCGTTTTTTCGGTATTCTGGAAATCCTTCAGATTTTCCACAACACTTGCCTGACTTGCAAAGAAGTCGGCTGCCTCCTCCTCTTTGTCCAGCATGGCACCGTAGAGTTTGATCCATTCGGTTCTGCCAAGAGGCTGGGATTCGTAGCTGGAACGGTCGATGAAGACCGGAATATCGAGCATCTCGATCATCTCCTGTACCTTCGGGGAATGGAGGATCATCGTGGATTCAATGGCCAGATCACAGTTCTCACTGACCAGAAGTTCGTAATCCGGCTCACTGTATTTTCCGGCGAAGATCATCGTTCCGGCATTCATCGCGTCAACGGCATCCTGTACGTACCAGTTGTCTGCGGTTTCACCGGAGAGACGAATCGTATCGAGGGAGTCGATGGCATCGAACAGCGCCATCGGAGAGGTTGCTGCCATGTAGATGCGTTCCAGCGGCTGATGGATTACAATTACGTCGGAATCGAGGTCATCCGGCGCCTCTTTTCCGTCCGGGACGAGCAGATACTGCGCGCCGTCTTTGACATCAATCAGTTTATAGCCGTCTGTGCAGTAGTATACGTTAAAGCACTCGGCGTAATTCAGGACCATCTTGCTCTCGATGGTGATTCCGGTGATGTCCGGTGCGTCGCTGACATCGTCTGTCGTTGCGAAACCATCCGCGGATGCGGTATCACTCCCGGAGGTGCTGCTCGCAGCAGTGGCTTCGGAGGTGCTTTCACTTTCAGCCGTACTTTCCGAGACGGATGTGCTCTCCGTCTGGCTTTCGGAAACATCTGCTGCGGATGCTGTGGATGTGCTGCTCTCAGAAACTGCCGAAGTGCCCGACACGGACGATGTGCTGCTTCCCGTTGATGCGGTGCTGCCGCAGGCCGTCAGTGACATCGCTGCTGCAAGAAAAAGTGCAGCCCATTTTTTCAGCTTTCTTTCGTTTTTTCCTGTCATTTGATATTCCTTTCTGAAAGAAAAAGCCGCTGCCATACGGCAGCAGCCCTTTCTCATTTTTTGCTGCAAATTATTGTACTTATTTATTCTCTTCTGCCTTTACCATCTGCTGGAACAGCTCGTTTGCCTGATCCTCGCATCCGAAGATCACGCCGTAGACTTTCAGCCACTCTGCTTTCGCAAGATCGGTCTTCTCGTCTGCGGAACGGTCAACCAGCATCGGAATGGTCAGGGTTGCCAGACGCTCTGCGGTGTCGGACAGACGCTCATTTTCCTCTTTCAGAAGTTCTTCCGGAGTCTTGTCTTCGTCTGCTTTCTCATCCGTTGTCTTATCGTCTTTATCGTCCTTCTGATCCTCAGCTTTGGTATCTGCGGTCTCGTCGGCTGCATCAGCATCTTCCTCATCTTTTGCATTTCCCGGAAGGAACTCAGACGGAAGAATTGCAAAGTCGATTTCGTCTTTTACCAGAGCTTTGTAGTCCAGATCATCGAATGCTCCGTCGAAGGAGATTTTTTTGTCTTCCATTGCTTTTGCAATGTTTTCGATCTGGCAGTCTTTCTGCTCCATGCCGACTGCTTTGATGCTCTCTGCTGCGTCTAACTGCTCGTCGAGAAGTTTCAGGGCATCCTCAGATGCTACGTATGCTTTCTCAACCGGAAGCTGGATCACGATCATATCTTTGTCCAGTCCTGCCGGAATCTCAACATCTTTCGGAACGATCAGATATTTGACAACATTGCCTTCGTACAGCTCTTTTGTCTTTTCGGTCAGATCTTTCGCTTTCTCAGTGCCGGTCTTTTTGGAATCGGATGCTGCTGCCGCTTCTTCCTCGTCGGTTGCTGCCGCGGTATTGGTATCTTCTGCTTTCTTGTCGTCCTCGGTCTGTTTCTCCGGATCACGCTCGGTATCTTTTGTCATATCGATCTCCAGCAGGGTGATGCCTTCGTCGTAATGATACATCTTGAAGTACTCTGCGTAAGCAAGTTTTGTCTCTGCTTTGTATTCCAGTCCCATGATCTCCGGAGCGGTGGTATCCAGCTTGGAGTTATCGGTGCTGATCGTGGAGATTGTTCCGTCTGCTTTTACAAATCCTGTGCTGGAAGAAGTGCTGCCGCCCTTCTTTGCTGCTGCCAGGGAGATGAAGATGTTGTAGGAAATCTCATGGGCAACGGACATTCTGGTGGTCATACCGATGATGGTATTGTTCTTGTTCAGCTCAACCGGAATGGTGAAGATGCTGCTTCCGCCGCTGACATTTGCCATGTATTTATTTCCGTTTGCTTTTACATATCCGTAGTACGGACTGCTGAATGCGATCGTTGCATAAGCCTGTCCGTTCGTTACAGTAATCTTGCTGCAGGAGATGGTTACCTTTCCGGATCCGCCGGAGAAGGAGAACCCGTCTGGTGTGTAAACGCCGTCTGCCAGTGTGGTTGCACTGTCTACTTTGGATGTGCCGCCGCTTAAGTCAGACTCATATTTGGATTCCTGCTCCGGTTTGGTATCGGCCGGTTTCTGGGTCGGTGCCGGAGTCGGGGTGCTGGTGGGTTTTACAACCGGTGTCTCAGATGGAGATACGGTTGGGGTATTGGTCGGAACGAGGGTTGGTTTCGGAGTATCGCCCTTGTTGTCATCCGACGGAAGGTCTCCGGTCTTTTTCAGGCTGGAAGATGCAATCGTGATGGCTCTGTCGTACCATTTGCCGCTCTTTACTGCATGAGCTGCTACAGCAAATTCCTGATCAAGTGCCTCTACCGGGATTTCAAACTGCATTCCGGTTTTGGTTTCACCGTCTAAGGTGTAGTCCACTTTTCCGGTGGAAGCGATCCATGCGCCGCTCTCTGCTGCCGCATCTTTTCCGGTTCCCATATACAGATAATCATAGCCGCTTCCGCTTAAGGTGATAACTGCTGTCATTTTTCCGTTTTTCGCGGTCAGTTTTACGCCGACTACCTTGAACATTGCTGCATTAGTTGTTGCCTCTGCACTGTAAATACCATCTGCTACTTTATTGGTCTCATCTGCCGGAAGATCTGCGGTCTTTTTCAGACTGGAAGATGCAATAGTAATGGTTCTTGCATACCATTTATCCCGTTTTGCAGAATGGGAAGAAACAACAAGTGCCTGATCGAGTGCTGCTACCGGAATATCATACTGCATTCCTGTTTTCGTCTCGCCGTCTGCTGTTGTGTAATCAACGGTGCCGACGCCTGCAATCCATGCACTCTTGTCTGTGGCAGCTGCCTCTTCCGGTGTTCCCATGTACAGATAATCGTAGGCAACACCACTTAACGTGATGCGTGCTTTCATGTCGCCGTCTTTTACGGTCAGCTCTACGCCGACTACTTTGAACATAGCTGCGCCGGTCTCCGCGGTTCCGCTGTAGATACCGTTTTCTACTTTCGCCGGTTCCGGAGTTGGAGTTGCGGTTGGAACCGGAGTCTCACTCGGAGTCGGGGTTGCAGTCGGGACCGGAGTCTCGGTCGGCTCCGGTATCGGAGTTACTTCCGGTGTTTTGCTTCCCGGAACTGCAAGATAAAGCTGCTGTTTGGTGTACCAGGTTCCGTCTTTCTTTCCAAGAACGATCGGAACGGTTGTGCCGGCTTTGTCAGCATCTACTTCAAACGCAAAGGAAAAACCGTCGTTTGCTTCCTGCATTCCCTGGATAGCCGGTGTTTTTGCAAGGTCATCGTTCTTTCCAAGATACAGTTTATCAAATGATACGTTGTTTGTTTTCAGTGTAAGAACGAGTTTATCGCCCTTGTTGATCATTGTTGCCTCGGAGATGACGAACATTTTGAATACGCTGCCGTCCTCTTTGGTAACCGGTGCTTCTACACTGGCTGGCTTATTCGAGGAATCCTCACCTGGATTTTCGCTTGGAGTCTCGGTTGGTTCCGGTGTTACCGTCGGGATTGCATCGGTGCTGTGGATCGTAACGGTTTTATCAGCCCATGTTTTTTTCTTGGCTGAGCGAACGGCAACATCCATCTGTTTGTCAAGCTCTTCCACCGGAATTTCAAAACGATATCCGGTCTTTTCTGCACCAGTCTTCGTATCCGTATAGGTTTCGCTTCCTGTCGGAGCAATCCAGCTCTTTTCATCTGCTGCGGCAGCTTCTGCTGCTGTTCCCGTATACAGGTAATCATAGCCGGTTCCACTCAGCAGAATGGATGCTTTCAGTTTTCCATCTTTTACGATGAGTCTGGAAGAAATCACACGGAACATGCTTCCGGTTGCTTCTGCAGAAGTCTCATACTCACCATCTGCCGGTTTTGCTGCTTCCGCTGCTTTTGTTTCTTTCTCCTCGGCTGTATTGGATGCCTCATTTCTGGTTGTTTCTTTTACTTCCGTTTTCGGCTGTTCTGCCGCCGGACTGGTATTCTCTTTTACAGCATCTTTGGTTTCTTCTTTTGCCGGTGTTTCTTTTTCAGCATCCTGGGAAGTCTCATCTGCTGCTTCCGGCTCTTTTTCTGTGGTATCGGCAGTCTCTTCACCGTCTTTTGCAGTGTCCTCTGCAGTATCTTCCGAAGCATCCTCATCTGCGGATGGTGTCTCGGTCTCGTCAGATCCTGCCGGTGTCTGATCCTCTGCAGGCGCAGCCGGTGTTTCCGTCGGCTCTTCTGCCGGAGTCTCTGCAGTGCTTTCACTGCTCTCGGTTTCTGCCGGTGTTGTTTCCGGTTCTGCCGTCTCTGCTGTTTCTTCGCTCTGCGGCGCTTCCTCTGCGGCTGCGCTGCTTTCTGTCTGTGCTGCTTTTTCCTGCGTATCTGCTAATACGCTGGCAGTCGGGCTCATGATCATGGACGCCGACAGCAGCAGTGCCAGAAATTTGCTTGAATTTCCTTTCATAACTTCTCCTTTTCTTCGGATATCCTTCGCGCATCTGCTCCGGATTCCGTCTGACTTTTTCAGGCAGCTGGGCGGTGCCTGTCCCCGTCAATGATGTCTCCCTGCAAGTAATCTTGTTTTTGAGGACACATTTTTTCTGCGAAAAGACAAACAGACATCTGCTTTTTCTGCAAAAGAGTTTCTCCACCGGAGCTCTTTTTCGGACGCATGGCGACAAAAAAGCAGATGTCCGATTTTGCTTCGTACATCTTTCCATGAATATATGCTTTCATCGGAAGCGATTCACTAACCTTTCCAGCAGGTTTCCTGACTCGCAGATCTTCACGGCAGCCGCGCCTTCTCATGCGTTTCGCACAATGGCATTTCTGCAGCTAACACTCCCTGCTTACAGTGACCGGATCGCTCAGGATTTCCACCTGATTCTCTTTTACCTTCGCGGATTCTTTTTCAAATCCGTTCCGCACTGAAAAGTCCCTTATTTCATTCGTTACTGATTATAGCAAAGCCGTTTTGGAAAGTCAAATGAAAGGCCACGGAAAAAGCGCATAAAATCAGCATTTTTTACATACTTTATGATAACTGTCCGCACCGGAGCCTATTCTATGAAACCAGCTTCTCTGCACCGCCGCATCCTGTTCCCTCTGCTTCTGTGCGGCGGACTTCTTTTCGCCCTGCTGTTCTGGTATTTTTCCCCGTTCTTTTCCCCTGGTGAGAACCGCCGGTTTTCCGCGTATGTGGAGGAACGGTTCCACTCCGAGGTAACCTCTTCTGCCATCACGCTCCACTATACCCTCGCTGATCCGGCTTCCCGCGGAATTGCCCCCGGCACCGCCTCGTTCGGCACGGTTTCCATCCCTGACCGCACCTCGTATGATGCCCTGCTGCAGAGTGTGGAAACAACGCTCACATCCTTTCATCGCAACCGCCTCTCCGCGGAAAATCAGATCACGCTCGATCTTCTGCTCTACGAGCTGGACTGCGAGAAAATGCCGGGCAGCACCAGCCTTCTTGCGGAACCGCTCGGTCCGTCGCTCGGGATTCAGGCACAGCTTCCCATTCTGCTCGCAGAATACCCGTTCCGCACACAGCAGGATATCGCCGATTACCTCCATCTTCTGCAGGATCTCCCGCGCTATTTCTCCGACCTCATCGCACTCGAGCAGGAAAAATCCCGGCAGGGCGTGTTTCAGAATGACCTTGCGGTCGATGGCATTATCCGCCAGTGCAGTGCTTTTCTCGCCGACGCGGATACACCGGAAATCCATCTGCTCCACACCGTTTTTCAAAATAAACTGCAGGCGTCTTCACTGTTTTCTGAGGCGGAAAGGAATCTCTGTCTGCAGACGCATGAAAAACTCCTTACCTCCTGTGTTTTTCCCGCCTACCGCTCTCTTTCCGATGCGCTTTCTTCACTCCGCGGCAAAGGAACACAGAACGCCGGTGGTCTTTCACGGCAGGAAGGCGGACTTTCCTACTATGCGTATCTTCTCCGCAGCCGCGTCGGTGTTGACGCTTCACCGGAGGAGCTGACCCGCCTTTTAACACAGCAGCTTGCGGACCAGTGTGCCGAAATGCAGATCATTCTCGATCAGAATCCGTCGCTCTCCCTCTCCGAGCAGGCGCTCGTGCTGCCGTTCTCCACGCCGGAGGAAATGCTTGCCGATCTGCAGAATGCCGTTTCTGAAGATTTTCCCGTTCTTTCGGGTATCGCATACGAAGTAAAGACCGTGGATGACTCCCTCAAGGATTTTTTAAGCCCCGCCTTTTATCTCACACCGCCCGCCGATGTCAATTCACCCAACTCCATTTACCTGAATCCCGCGGATGAGATGACCGGCATCGAACTGTATTCCACACTTGCCCACGAGGGCTTTCCCGGCCATCTGTACCAGACCGTCTCGTTCTCGCGCTCCGACCCGCTTCTGATCCGCCATCTCTACGCGCCGTCGGGTTATGTGGAAGGATGGGCAACCTACGTTGAATCATATGCCTGCCGCTACGCCGCACGTAATCTCGATGCAAACACGCAGGCACTCTGCCGTCTCTGGTATCTGAACCGCTCGGTGCATCTTACCCTCTGCTCGCTGCTGGATCTCGGAATCCACAGCCAGGGATGGCTCCTCTCGGATGCGTCAGCCTTTCTGGCGCAGTTCGGCATCACGGATGCGTCGGCCGCTGCCTCTTTATATCAGTATATTCTCGAGACACCGGCGAACTATCTGAAATACTGTGTCGGATCGCTCTCGTTTTCGCAGCTCCTCTCGGAAGTGCAGAAACAGGAAGGTGACTCATTCTCATTGATCGGTTTCCATGAAAAACTGCTCCGTCTCGGGCCTCTGCCGTTTCCGCTCGTAGAAAAATATCTGTAAACGGTTCGCCCTGCTGAAAAAAAGATCCCACAGACTTTCTTCTATAAATAATAGAAAGTTCTGTGAGATCTTTTTCATTTTCAAAATTCTTTAACCTAAATTGTAAAGGGATGGATCATCTACCGGCCGATGCTGATCAATAACAGAGGCAGAATCAAACAGATCGCTTGTTCTGTCCTCGCCGCCTCCGTAGAGGTTCTGGTACAGACGGTATCCATCCAGGTTTCTTCGTCCCATACGCAGGTAATTGTCTCTTACCTGAACAAAATACTGGGAGGAATCTACGTTGCAGTAGATGTTGAAGCCCTGGCTCTTTAAGTAAGCAAACTTCTCATTGTCCATCGTGTAATCGTGCCAGTCGGAAAGATCCTGTCCATGTGCAAAGATGATGATATCGCTTCCGCCGATGAGCGGTGCAACATACGTCAGCCATTTCTCGGTATCCGCCTGGATCGTCTCGATCGGTTTGTCGCCGACACGGATATGGCCCCAGGTATGGCTTGCGAATGTCCAGCCGTCTGCTTTGATCGCATCGGCTACTTTTTTCGCCTCCTCGCACTCTTTATCCCAGTCGAAATCCGGGTGTGCATCAAGCCATGCTACCTGATCATCCGTCAGATCTTCTCTCGTCTTGTAATCACCGTCGGTGCGGTATCCGAGGATTCCATCGTAGCCGGTCAGTGCTACGGTTCCGCGCGCATTGTGGTATACGGCATCCGGATGCGCTTCGATAAACTGATCCATCAGCGGGATACAGTCGTAAGCACCGGTCACAACAGTTCCGTCATCCTGAATATATTCGCAGGTCGGTTTTCCGTCGTCGCCGACTACCATCTTACTGGCAATACCGCGTCCGTCGTAAGAGTGGTAATAGGAAAGGTCATCCAGAGAAAGAACGAATGCTTTCTTGCCCTCCGGCAGGTAAATGTCCCCTTCCTCGTAATGAACGGTTCCGTCATCATCTACGGTCTTTTTCACGAGATCGTTGATCGAAACCATGACATATCCTCTGTCGTACATCTGCTGGGTAATCGCGTTGAACTCATCCACGGTGGTCATCCACTGGCAGAAGCCTGCGGTCTGTGCGTTGTCCTGATAGAACGCTTTCTGCGGATCGACTACAAGAGAATGATAGAAAATGTGGGTTACTTCGTTGACGTTGACGCGCACACAGGCATCTCTCGTGCTGGTGTACTCTGCTACTTTTGTGATGATATCCGCGTCGGTCGCTGCGCCCTCTACGCTCTGGAGCTTTTCAATGGCTCCATCGTAATCGTATGTCTGCGCAAGTGCATCGGCTTCCGCCATAATCTGTGCTTTCGTTGTCGGCGCTTCAGCACTTCCCGTGCTGTCCGACGATACGGAACCGTCCACCTCTGCTGTTTTCTGATCCTCTTTTTCCTGTGCTTTCTGCTGGATTTTTTCTGTTCCTCCGGCCAAAGCCCATATTCCAATGCCGAAGATGACAAGCAGAACACATAGAATTCCTGTTTTGATCATCAGCGCACGCTTCCGCTTTCTTCTTCGGAGCTCCTTTTTACTGATGTTTTTTTTCTCACTCATTTTTCCTTCCTCCCAAAACAGCTTTTGCTTTTCTGGCAAATATTACAGTTTTACCGGACTGACAGAAATTCAGCCCGGACTCTGCTCTTTCTATTTTAGCTCAAAATACCGGTTCTGTCGAGTAGGTTTCCGGCAGGTTAAGAGAAATGTAAGAAAACCGGTAACGCTCTTTCTTTTATGCGCGCTGGCCGTGTGCCTCATACATGAGAACGGCGGATGCAATCGCTGCGTTTAACGACTCCACTTTTCCTTCCATCGGAATACGGATCAGGCACTCGGCGGCCTCTGCCATTGCATCAGTCAGGCCGTTTCCCTCATTTCCGATCAGGAATGCCGTTCCTTTTGTGTAATCCTCCTCGCGGTAGGAATGCACGCCGTGCAGATGTGCCGCGTACGTACAGATCTTCCGCGCTTTTAAGCCTTTTACAAATTCGACCGCATCGTCGACGATCAGAAACGGCATACGGTAGATCGAGCCCATCGTCGAGCGGATCGTTTTCGGATTGAAGATATCCGCGGTACCGCGGCTCATGATGATGCCGGTGACTCCTGCGCCCTCTGCGGTGCGGATGATTGTTCCGACATTTCCAGGGTCCTGCAGATCCTCAAGTACCATCAGAAGCGGTGTCTTTCCGTTGTCCATCACCTCCTCTTCGGTGTAATGCGGCATGCGGATCACACTTAAAACACCCTGCGGCGTCTTCGTGTCGCACATGGACTGGAACACGCGGTCGTCCACTACTTCGTATTCTGTCCCGTCGGACGGCATTTCATGCATTTTGCTGCCGCTCTCAGACACATATACTTTTTTCAGCCATTCCCGCGGCGCTTCCTGGAACATTTTCCAGCCCTCCGCCACGAAAACGTCCTGCTCCCGGCGTTCTTTTGCTTTTTTGTTCAGCGCAATAATGTTTTTTACCTGTGCATTGCTGCTGCTTGTAATCATGAATGGTCCCCTCATTTCCTGTTTTTCATCAATTTGGCAAGTTCTTTGTTTTCGCCGATCAGAATCAGCACTTCCTCTGCGCGGAGCAGCGTCTTCGGATTGACCGTGACACGGATGTCTTCTCCGTCCTTGACGGCGATTACGTTGATACTGTATTTCTTCCGCAGATCCAGCTCCTCGAGGTTATGCCCCGTCCACGCTTCCGGCACGGGAAGCTCTACCATGGAGAACGAATCCGACAGCATGAAGAAGTCCTGGAAGCCGCCGGAAATCAGGCTTTTTCCGAGGCGGATGCCCGTCTCACTCTCCGCCATCACGACGCGGTCCGCGCCGACTTTTTTCAAAATATTGGCATGCATCTGGCTCATGCCCTTTGCGATGACGAGCGGCACGCCCGCCTCTTTTGCCTGCAGGGTGGCGAGGATGCTCGACTCCATATTTTCAGCGATGCCGACGATCACGACATCCATGTTGCTGATGCCAAGCGATGCAAAAACACGGCTGTCGGTGATGTCCGCGCGCGCCGCATATGTGACGAGATCGGCGATCTCCTGTACCAGCTCCGGGTCTTTATCGACCGCGAGCACTTCTTTTCCTGCCTGCGCCAGCGTCGTCGCCACGGCGAAGCCGAATTTTCCAAGTCCGATGACTGCGTATTGTTTACTCATGTTTTTTCTCCTCTTTTATCCAATCAGCACCCGCTGTTCCGGGCGCTGGATATCCACATCTTTTCTTCCGCTTCTCCGCCGCAGTGCAATGGCCAGCGTAACCGGTCCAAGACGTCCCATGAACATGACCAGAATTACGATGATTTTTCCCGCCGCCGGAAGTGTCGGCGTAAGCGACCGCGTCAGTCCCACGGTTGCCACAGCGGAAACGATCTCATACAGGCAGTCCAGCAGAGGACTTCCGGTGACAGAGATCAGAAGCACCGTCGCGGTGAATGCCATCGTCAGTGCGAAGAAGAAAATAACGACCGCGGTGCGGATGTTTTCTTCCATGACCTTCCGTCCCCAGACCACGGTGTCGGAATCGCCGCGGATGTAGGATGCGACGACCACGAGCAGAATCGCAACAGTCGTCGTCTTGACACCGCCCGCCGTTCCCATCGGAGAGCCGCCGATGAACATGAGGATCATACTTACCATCGCGGAGCCGTCCGAGAAGTTTGCCTGCGGGATCGTCTCAAAGCCGGCGGTTCGCGTCGTCACGGACTGGAAGAAGGCCGCCATAGCCTTCTGCGCCGGTTTTAAGCTGCCAAGCGAGGATGCGTTGTTCCAGTCCAGCGCGAGGATCAGAAGCGCCCCGCCGAACAGAAGAATGACGGTTGTCGTCAGAACCAGTTTGGTGTGGAGCGTGAAGCCGCGCACGAAGTTTTTCCGGGTCCGTTTTCCTTTTACAAGATCCTGCACGCGCTCCAGCACTTCCCACCAGACCGGAAAGCCAAGGCCGCTTAAGAAAATCAGGCCCATCGTCGTAAAGTTGATGAGAGGGTTCGTCACAAACGGGGCGAACGAGGATTCCCCGACGAGGTCAATTCCGGCGTTGCAGAAGGCGGATACGGAATGGAACAGGCTGTAGCCGATTCCCTTCCAGAAACCGTATTCCGGCACAAACCAGAAGCTGTAGAAAAAGGCTCCCGCCAGCTCCACCGCCGCCGTGCCGATCAGCAGCTTCCGCACAATACCGACGCTGCCCTTTAAAACCGGCAGATTGTAAGTGTCTTGGATCAATTTACGGCTCTGCAGACTGATTTTCCGGCGCAGGATCAGAAACACCATCGTCAGGCACGCCATGATACCAAGACCTCCGAACTGAATCAACCCGAGGATCACAATTTTTCCAAAGGTACTCCATGTCGTCGCCGTCGGAACGGTGACAAGGCCCGTCACGCAGACAGATGTCGTTGCGGTAAACAGGGCGTCGAGCCAGTAAACGCTTTTTCCGTCCGCCGCAGAAACCGGCAGGCAAAGAAGAATCGTTCCCAGCAGGATTACCGCCGCAAATCCCAGCATCATAATCCGCTCCGCCGGTGTGTGCCATTTATTTTTGCTTTCTTTTTCGGCCATCGCTCCTCCTATTCTGCCGCTTCATTTTCTGCTTCACTGCTGTAGTAGAGCTTTCCGGTCTCACTGTCCGTCACGGTAATATCCGCAAAATATTCCCCGCAGGAACCCTCACACTGGTAATAGACGTCAAACGAAACCGTCATGTCATCTTCTCCTTCCAGGTATTCCGCGTGAACCTGATTTTTCGCGGCCCCCGTCGTTCTGCTCCACACTTTATCATCCGCAAGAAGCTCCTTTTTGATCTTCACAGGAAATTCACTGGATGCAATTTCGTGCTGATTGGACTCGTTTTTGATCCGGTAATAGAGATTCATGTACAGCCCGTCATCTTCCTCATGGAAAAGCCAGCCGTAGATATCATCCTCCGCAACAATCGTCGGCTGGATCAGCTCAGCGTTTGTTTTGGTCGTGAATGCATTCATCTCATGCGTAAACTCATTCTGCATCCGGCGATGCTTCATCAGCCAGCTGCCTTCCTTCACACCGGCCGCAGCCACGGCAAGAACGACAGCGCCGATGCAAAGGCCAATGATTTTCTTTTTTGTCATTATTTAATTTCCCCTTTTCTTTTTGAAATACAAAAATAAGATACCCATAAGAACATACTTATGAGTATCTTATCAGTTTGCACATATAAAGTCAACGGAGCCGGGGGAGACTTTCCGCGACCGGTTTGCATGGGCAGAGTTGGACTCGAACCAACGGTGTTTCTATTGTAACGGATTTACAGTCCGCCGCCTTCGCTGCTAGGCTTACCTGCCCTTGTTATGTCTTTATTATATCTCATCGTATGTGGTTTGTCATTCAACCTGCGGTATAATCCTGCGTTTTTTGCGCACCGGGCGGATTGCTTCCCCCCCCTTCGGGCTTTGCCGCTCCGGCGCGCCGGATCAGAACCGGACTTCATGCACTCGCCGATTGCCGGCATGGCGGTGCCGTGCTGCCACTTGTAGATTGCCTGCGGGGTGGTGAAACCGAAAATTTCCTGCAGGTCGCGGACGGTAAGGCCTGCCTGCTGCCGCAGTCTTGTAATGTTTCTTCCTGTTGCTTCCATATCAATTGACGGAATTGCCATCATTTTTTCTTCCTCCTTCTTGCGGAGGAATTTTACTGGTTTCCTCCGCCTCTATTTTGATGCTTTGAAATTGTAAACGGGACGCAGCACCTCCACGACATCGACCGATGCACGGACTATATCGAGAATGTCATCCAGCGATTTGTACGCCATCGGCGCCTCGTCCAGGGTATGTTCGTTGACGGAAGTCGTATAGATTCCCTCCATGCTCTTCCGGTATTCCTCCAGTGCCAGGGTTTCCTTCGCTTTTTTACGCGACATCAGCCGTCCGGCTCCGTGCGGGGCAGAATCGTTCCACTCCGGATTTCCTTTCCCGACGGCGAGAATACTGCCGTCGCGCATATTGATCGGAATCAGCACTCGTTCTCCTTTGTGCGCTGCGATTGCGCCTTTTCGGAGTATCATCTCGTTTGTGTCGATATAGTTATGAATCGTGTGGAACGCATCGGTGCCGGTAAGGCCGGTTCGTTCCAGCAGGATTTCCGCCATTTTTTCCCGGTTCCGGCGTGCAAACTGCTGGCAGATCTCCACGTCGTGCAGATAGGCTTCCAGATATTTTCCGGTCAGATAGCAGAGATCCTCCGGCATCTGCGCTTCGTCCGGTTTCCACTGCAGCTGTTTTAACGCCTCCTGGATTTCCTTTCTGCGGCCCTGCTCTTTGTAGGTGCGTATGAGCTCCTCGCGTTTTTCCAGGTACTCGTCATAACCGCGGTCCAGCCGCACTGCCAGATTCTGGTAATACTCTGCCACCTGTTTTCCGAGATTCCGCGAGCCGGAATGGATGACGAGATATTTTGTGCCGTCGGCAGCTTCATCGATCTCGATAAAATGGTTGCCGCCGCCTAAGGTTCCAAGCGACCGCTCCAGGCGTTTTGTGTCTTTTAATTCCCGGCTGCAGGCAAGTGTCATCAGGTCAAAACGTTCCTGTCTCCCCTCCCAGACATTCATGCCGGACGGGATAACATGTGCCGCCTCGTCGATTTTTGCAAAATCAAGTTCGGCTCTTCCAAGATTTACGGTGTACATGCCGCACCCGATATCCACGCCGACGACGTTCGGCACTGCCTTGTCGCGGATGGTCATCGTTGTTCCGATCGTACATCCTTTTCCCGCATGCACATCCGGCATGATGCGGATCCGCGAGCCTTCCGTCATCGGATAATCGCACATGCGTCGGATCTGCTCGATGGCTTCCTCCTCTACGACCCTGGCATAGCAGATGGCTGTATTTACTTTTCCTTTGATTTCGATCTGATCCATTCCGGGTTTCTCCCTTCTCAATTTGTTCTGATATAAAATTTTAATAGAAAAAGCCACCTATCCCATGTGTTCAACATAAGATAAGCGGCTCCTCTTCGTTCGTATCCAGTTGTCTGATGCGGTCGTCTAATTTGATCCTCCCGTATCATATTCCACAGAATCCGTTCTGTCGCTTTTCTCAATTGAACATATCAAAACAAAGCCACGCTGTTTGACGACAAACGTTGCTTCTGGGGTATGTTCTAAATTGCGGTAGCCAAAACGTATTCCTGCTGACATCTGTTTTTCCTTTCCAAAACCTTTTTAACCGGTTCTTTTTCTGTTTTTTCTTCACTGTATCACAAAATAACGATTTTGTCATTATACCAGCGGTTTAATCTTTCTCGGATTTTTCTGTATTTGCTTCGGAAACGAGGAATATCCCCGTCAATGACGAGGATATCTTCGATGCTTGTGTTTAATAATCTGCTTAAAATGAGAAAGTTGTCCAGACTTGGCAGGCACTTGCCGGAAATCCATTTATAGACCGCCTGTGGATTTTCAAAACCCATGGCATTCTGAATGTCTCTCACGGTGTATCCGCTTTCACGAAGAAGGGATTTGATGCGGCTGCCAGTTTCTTTCTGCTGGATTGACAAATAAATTGGTTCCATCCTGCACCTCCATATGTTTAAGCCATCCCGAAACACAGTTTTATCTTATCATCCGGTACTGGAAAAATCCAGTTTTTTCTTCCTGTTTCTACACAACCCGAATGATCTGTTCATACAAAAGGATTTTCTTTTCATCTACATTCCGATTGTCGTGTGCTGCAAGATTGTTCCGTCCCTCTTCCATCTCTTCTTCGGATGCAAGCTCCTCTTTCCACCAGCTCAGGTGATTGATCCGGTACGGCTTCCAGCCGCGGTCAAAAATCTCATCTCAACGACTCTCTTGCATATGCGCTTTCCTTTTTACCGGAAGAAGATGTTTAGCTCTCCTGTTTCTTTTCTTCTATCAAATGATGATTCAGCCATTTTCCTGATTTGAACCGGATGGTAAAGAGAATGGACCGCAGGCTCCAGTCTGCCGCCATGCCGATCCAGACGGCGATCGGGCCGAATCCCCATACGCGGCACAGATAAATGCAGAGACTCACACGGCACAGCCACATCGTACAGCAGGACGTGATCATGGAGAATTTTACATCCCCGGCAGCCCGCATGCCGTATCCCGGGACAAACGCCATGACCCAGCAGAGCGGCTTTACAATCGTGATAAAGATCATCATCTGCATGCAGAGCTTTGCACTCTCTGCCTCCATACCGCCGATCATCGTAATCGGTTTTGTCAGCACAAATACCAGCAGACAGCTTGCAACGATAACCACTTCTGACAGCCAGCACAGTTTTTTAATATAGTAGATTGCTTCATCCTTCCGGCCCGCGCCGAGACACTGACCGACTACCGTCATCAGTCCGATGCCGACACCGATCGCAGCGACACCGTTCAGGTTCTCAAGGATGTTCGTCATCGCCTGCGCGGCAATGGCAACCGTGCCAAGTGTGGACACAGTGGACTGAATCGCCAGCTTTCCAAACTGGAACATACTGTTCTCGATTCCCGATGGGATACCGATGAACAGTATTTTTTTGATCAAACCAAAGTCCGGCCGAATGGAAAGATACTGCTTCACAAAAATCGGTTTGCTTTCATCCCGAAGCTTCCACAGTACGACAACCGCACAGAAAATACGCGAAATTAAAGTCGAAATCGCGGCTCCTTCGACACCCATATGGAAGCCGAAAATAAGAATGGCATTTCCGCCGATGTTCATAAAGTTGGAAATCACCGAAATCACCATCGGACTGCGGCTGTTGTTCTGCGCCCGCAGAATGGATGCGCCCGCATCGTAAAGACCGATAAACGGGAATGACAGCAGCGTAAACAGGAAATACACCTGTGAATTTTTCATAACATCCGCTTCCACTGCCCCGAAAATCACACGCAGCAGCGGAACACGGAAAATCAGGCAGCCCGCGGATAATGCGACGGACAAAACTGTCATAACAAAAAGCACCTGCTGTGCCGAACGGATTGCTCCATCCCGTTTTTCGCTTCCAATATACTGCGAACAGAGAATCGCTCCTCCTGCCGCCAACGCAGAAAGCGCCTGAATGACTAAGATATTAATGGAATCCACCAACGAGACTGCCGAAATTGCGGCAGACCCGACATTGCTGACCATCATCGTGTCGACAGTTCCCATCAGGGAAGAAAGTAACTGTTCAATGATGATCGGAATTAAAAGCTTGCGAAGATCCGTGTTACTGTATAAATGAGTTTGTTTTGTTGTAGTTTTCATTGTTTTTACTTCTGCATGACCTCATCTGCCGGATATGCTTTGCCAGCCCTGCCTTTTCCACACCTTTCTTTTTTCTCTCCATTCTATTCCATTTGACGATCCATTGCAATTATTTCGCGAATCTTGCTCTTATCTGATTATTTTTATCAAGCACAACATACTTTTCTATCTCATAATGACTTTTTCAGTCTTTCCAAATCTTCGCTGTCCGGGTGTGACAAAGCACGGTCAAAATTCTGAATCAGCAGATCAAGATTGGCCGGATGTTCCGGGTTTTCTTTCATTTTCTTATGGAAGTGAACCCACATTATAAAAATTATACAATCGACCAGTTTACAGTTCAGGATCTTGAACGGCTTGATCCTGTTGATATTGAAGAATATCAGGAATATCTGAAAGTCTATAAGAATGAAGAAGATCGTCAGATCACAAATACTGAAAAAGGACTTTCCCGTAAAATGTCTGCACTCCGCAGCTTCTACGGATATTATTTTAAGCGTCAGATCATTTCAAAAAATCCTACCTTACTGGTTGATATGCCAAAACTGCATGAAAAAGCGATCATACGTCTTGATACGGACGAAATCGCCATGCTTCTTGACTATGTAGAGCATGGTGGGGAGAATCTCACCGGACAGCGGCTTGCCTATTATGAGAAGACAAAAAATCGGGATCTTGCGATTCTTACTCTTCTTCTCGGAACCGGAATCCGTGTATCGGAGTGTGTCGGTCTGGATGTTCAGGATGTTGATTTTAAAAATAATGGAATAAAAGTAACCCGGAAAGGCGGGAATGAAATGGTCGTCTATTTTGGTGAAGAAGTTGAACATGCACTTAAAACTTATCTGTATACAACCAGGAAAAGTACTGTCCCGTTAAGTGGTCATGAAAATGCACTTTTTCTCTCCACTCAACGAAAACGTATGGGTGTCCAGGCAGTCGAGAATATGGTTAAAAAATATGCCCGTGAAGTCACTCCGAACAAAAAGATC
>OOAD01000549.1_pt1 | contig 26080 bp, 10 predicted proteins | sample 1671151 | NCBI WGS metagenome assembly OOAD01 (sample SAMN06348127, study PRJEB24527) | human gut metagenome | biome: human gut; feature: ankylosing spondylitis patient; material: feces | host: Homo sapiens | place: China | collected 2015-10
CAATGCGCAAGTGCCGGATAGGAACGGCAAAATTTTTTACACTTCTATTACTTCTCTATCGCACATCAGTAAAGAGCCAGGGCATCAAACAGCTGATGGCTGGTGCCGGAATCATGCTGCTGGGAACTACCCTGATTCCACAGCTGGCAACATTGTTCTCTTAAGAGGAGTGGTAGATGAACACCATCATTGAGAGAATTACGGAAGCGATAAAGGATATCCTGATCGGGCTTATCAAGTCAAGTTTGGATAACATGTTCACGTCTGTCAATGAGCAGGTGGGAACCATAGCCGGGCAGGTGGGGCAGACACCGCAGGGATGGAATGCAGGGATTTTTAATCTGATTCAGAATATATCCCAAACGGTGATTGTCCCCATTGCGGGACTGATCATCACCTTTGTCCTGTGCTATGAATTGATCACGATGGTAACACAGAAAAACAATTTCCATGAATTTGAGACTTATAACATTTTCCTCTGGATCTTCAAAGCGTATGTAGCCATTTATCTGGTGACAAATACGTTCAATATCACGATGGCGGTCTTTGATGTTGGTCAGCATGTGGTCAACAATGCCGCCGGGGTGATATCAGGAAACACTGCGGTGGATGCAACAGAAGCAATTACACGGATTGTGGATGCCCTGGAGGATATGGAGTTAGGGGATTTGTTCCTGCTATCCATGGAAACGATGTTAATCAGTGTTACCATGCACATTCTGTCAATTATCATTACGGTAATCTTGTACGGAAGAATGATAGAAATTTACCTTTATACTTCCATAGCACCAATTCCGTTTGCCACCATGACCAATAAGGAATGGGGCAATATCGGAAACAACTATTTAAAAGGCTTGTTCGCACTGGCATTTCAGGGATTCTTCATGATGGTCTGTGTGGGAATTTATGCAGTTTTAGTAAATGCAATGACCATATCCAGTGACCTTCATGCAGCAATGTTTTCAGTAGCGGCTTATACCGTGATTCTTGCATTTTCATTATTCAAGACCGGAAGCCTTAGCAAATCGATATTTAATGCCCACTAACGGGCAGGAAAGGAGCGCATACCATGGCGTATGTACCAGTACCAAAAGACCTTACCAAGGTCAAAACAAAAGTAGCGTTAAATCTGACAAAGCGGCAGCTGATTTTCTTTTCACTTGCCGCAGTTGTGGGAATTCCGTTTTATCTGTTCATGAGAAAACCAATTGGTTCCAGTATCGCAGCCATCCTGATGGTAACGATCATGCTTCCATTTTTCTTCATGGCAATGTATGAAAAAGACGGGCTTCCATTTGAAAAAGTGGTGGCAAATATCATTCGACAGAAGTTTATCTGTCCGGCGGTAAGACCATATAAGACAGAAAATTTTTATCAGGAGATTTCCACCCTTGTAAAAAAGGAGGGTGTGCCGGATGGCAAAAAAGACAAAGCAGGAGGCTCAGCAGGAGCGTCTGTCCCTGGCGGAAAAAAGAAACCGTCAGGAAAGAAGAAACAAAAAAAGCAGAAAAGAAAGAGAACAGGAAAAGCGTAGGAAGAAGCAGGAACGGGATCGTAGGAAACAGAAAAACATTCCTACAACTGCACAGCAGAGTATTCCGTATATTCGGATGCTGCAGGATGGTATCTGCCAGGTGACAAAGACCTTTTTCTCTAAGACAATTCAGTTTTATGACATCAACTATCAGCTTGCTTTAAATGAGGATAAGACCACGATATTTGAAAATTACTGTGATTTCTTAAATTACTTTGATTCTTCCATCAGTGTGCAGCTGTCCTTTATCAATCAGCAGGTGGATGTGGCAGAATTTGAGAAAAGTATTGATATTCCGGATCAGAACGATGACTTCAATGCCATTCGTGAAGAATACCGTACCATGTTGAAGAATCAGCTTTCCAAGGGAAATAATGGTCTGGTGAAGACAAAGTATATCACTTTTGGAATTGAAGCAGAGAGTCTGAAGGTAGCAAGACCGAGGCTTGAAAGAATCGAAACAGATATCTTAAATAACTTTAAGGTTTTGGGTGCACAGGCACATTCACTGAATGGTCTGGAAAGGCTGGAGATTATGTATCATGTGTTCAACCAGGATCGGATTGAACCATTTAAGTTCCAGTATAAGATGCTTCCGGAAACAGGATTAAAGACCAAAGATTTTATTGCACCGACTTCCTTTAACTTTTCCAAGAATCAGACATTTATGATGGGAAGAACGATGGGAAGTGTGAGTTATCTGCAGATTCTTGCACCGGAGCTGACAGACCGAATGCTTGCAGACTTCCTGGATGTAGATGACAGCATCAATGTCAACATTCATATCCAGTCCATTGATCAGAGTTCAGCAATCAAAATGATCAAGAGCAAGATTTCAGATTTGGATAAGATGAAGATCGAAGAGCAGAAACGAGCGGTACGTTCCGGTTATGATATGGACGTGCTTCCGTCGGACCTTGTGACTTATGGAGAAGAGGCGAAGAATCTGCTGGAAGATCTGCAGTCCAGAAATGAGCGAATGTTCCTTGTGACAGTTCTGGTAATGAATACTGCAAAGAAGCGTCAGAAGCTGGATAACAATATTTTCCAGGTGCAGGGGATCGCACAGAAATATAACTGTTCTTTAAAACAGCTGGATTATCAGCAGGAAGCAGCACTCATGTCCTGTATTCCACTTGGAGTCAATCGGATTGAAATCCAGAGAGGGCTTACCACATCTTCAACAGCGATCTTCGTGCCATTTACGACACAGGAGTTGTTTCAGGAAGGGGAAGCTCTTTATTATGGATTGAATGCATTATCCAACAACATGATCATGGTTGATCGGAAACGTCTGAAGAACCCGAATGGACTGATTCTTGGTACACCAGGTTCCGGTAAGTCCTTCTCAGCAAAGAGAGAGATTACAAACTGCTTTTTGATTACGGAGGACGATATCATTGTCTGTGATCCAGAAGCCGAATATTCGGCACTGGTGCAGGCACTGCATGGGCAGGTGGTACGGGTTTCTCCGGTATCTGACCAGTATATCAATCCAATGGATCTGAACTTGAATTATTCCGAGGAAGACAATCCGCTGTCATTAAAAGCAGATTTTATTCTGTCTTTGTGTGAACTGATCGTTGGTGGAAAGAACGGACTGGAACCGGTAGAAAAAACGATTATTGACCGTTGTGTGCGGTTAGTATATCAGGAATACCTTGCCGATCCAATACCGGAGAAGATGCCAATCCTGGAGGACTTATACAACCTTCTGAGAAAACAGGAAGAGCCGGAAGCACAGCGGCTGGCTACTTCATTAGAGATCTATGTTACAGGCTCTTTGAATGTATTTAACCATCAGACAAACGTGGATATCAATAACCGCATTGTCTGCTTTGACATCAAAGAATTGGGAAAACAGCTGAAAAAGATTGGGATGCTCGTAATCCAGGATCAGGTCTGGAACAGGGTAACGATGAACCGTTCTGCCCATAAGTCCACCAGATACTATGTGGATGAGTTCCATCTTCTTTTGAAGGAAGAGCAGACTGCAGCCTACAGCGTGGAGATTTGGAAGCGATTCCGTAAATGGGGTGGTATCCCAACGGGCATCACCCAGAATATTAAGGATTTATTGTCTTCCAGGGAAATAGAGAATATATTTGAAAATTCAGATTTTATTTATATGCTGAACCAGGCTTCCGGAGACAGGCAGATTCTTGCAAAACAGCTGAATATCTCACCAACCCAGCTGTCCTATGTAACCAACAGTAATGAGGGGGAAGGACTTCTGTTCTATGGAAATGTCATTATCCCGTTCGTAGACAGATTCCCGAAAAATTCCCTCTATAAAATCATGACAACCCGCTTAGAGGAAACTTCCGAAGCAGGTTAAATCAAAGGAGAAGACAATGTTACGAGCAATTTCATATGTATTAACTTTTAGTGGCGGTGCTGTATTTGGCATCGCTTTTCTCTGCTTATTACAGGCAGGGAAAGGGTATCCGAAGAAGGAGGAGTAAGTAGTGGCAGAACAGAGAATGAAAGTCAGGGACAAGAAAGTCCAAAAGATGACCAAGGATGGTCTGGTGGAAGAAAACCTGACAGATAAATCTTCTGTTCGTGTCAGTAACCGTGCCAGTGATGTGCAGATGGGAAGAAAACAGGGGGAAAAAGAAGAAAACCTTGTGGATAAGTCTCCCCGCCAGTCTGAACGGAGTGGGAAAAATATCCGTCCCTTTGTGCAAAAATCCAGAGATGCGCCGGAACTGATACGGACAGAGAAGCAAAGTGAGGATTTTGGACAGAGTAGTAAACAGCAAAATAGAAAAAGAATCCGTGCTGAAGTCGGAAAAGAATCCAGACTTGCAGAAAAATCCGAAGCCGGACAGTCAGGGAGACTGAAAGAAAAACGTGCGGATCTATCAGAAAACAGGGGAGACAGCCGGAGAAATCAGACCGGTGGCAGCAAAAAGCCAAAACAAAAACAACGTTTGAAGTTTGCTTATGAGGAAACTGGTGCTTCTGTGAAAAATGACAAAGATATGGAGAAATTGAACCAGATGGATACGGATGGAGTCAATTTCCGCCATCAGAAACAGAAAGAAAAAGCCAAAAAGTTTTCTTATGAAGAAGCAAGAAAGAAAAAGGAAGCTAAGCAGCATTCCAAGAAAGCACAGGTCTATCAGGCAAATGAAGGAGAATCTCCTGGAAAGAAAAAATCCCGTTTGAAGTTTGGTGAAGGGGAATCTGTGAAAACAGAAAAAGCTTCTGTTGTCAAGAAAGCAGGAAGTGCAACTTCCGTAGCATTGCACCGTGAGATCAGCAAAAAAGAAGACGATAATGCGGCGGTAGAAGGTGCCCATAAGTTAGAAGAAAGCGGCGAAGGTGTTTACCGGCTGGAACAGAGAAGTGCCAGACGCAGGAAACAGAGGGCATCCAGAAAAAGAAGCAGACTTGAAAGACAGGAAGAGAAACAGACACAGGCGGCAACCCGTCAGGAGCAGAAGAAACTGAAAAAACAGATTCAGAAGCAACAGATCAAACGGGATTATGCCAAAGCGAAGCGAAGTGAACAGACAGTAGGAACAGCTACAAAAGGTACGATTGATTATATCAAGAAGATTGGCGGCAAAGTCACCAACTTCTTTAAAGAAAACCGGAAGGTGTATATCAGTGTAGCAGTTCTGATCGGATTGATGTTTCTGATCATAACGAATGTCACGTCATGCTCTGCAGTGTTTTTACAAAATGTGATCACTTATACCGGAACCAGTTATCTGTCATCGGATCAGGCAATCCGGGAAGCGGAACTGTATTACACACAGCTGGAAGCTAATCTGCAGGAGCGGATCAACAACATGGTATCTGAAGAACCGGGACATGAGGAATACCGATATAACATCGGACCTATTGAGCATGATCCGTTTATCCTGATCAGTTATTTGTCAGCAAAGTATGAAGAATTTACCTTTGAACAGGTCAAGCCGGAGTTGGATGCATTGTTTGCAGAGCAATACCATCTGACTACGGAAGCAGTGAATGAAACCGTGACGGAGACAGCAACGGTGAGGGTGGGAGAATCTTTGGGACAAGTTGTTACCAGTGGGTATTGTAACTGTCCAATCTGTTGTGGCATCTGGAGCGGCGGACCGACTGCCAGTGGAGCATATCCAACTGCCAATCATACCTTAGCAGTAGATGCTTCCAATCCGTTTGTTCCAATGGGAACAAAAGTGGTAATGAATGGTGTCGAATATACTGTAGAAGATACCGGAGCTTTCGCAAGATACGGTGTACAATTTGATGTCTATTATGACAGTCATGCGGCAGCATCTGCACATGGCCATAAGACCTGGGAATGCTATCTGGCAGATGATAATGGAAGCCAGGAAGTGGAAGTGACCAGGACAAGAGATGTAGATGTGCTGAATGTCACCTTAAACAGCGGAAATCTGATGTCGATCTGTCAGGACAGGCTGGGATTTTTCCAGAAAGAACTGTTCAGTGCCTATAACGATACGAAAGGTAATTTACAGATGTTTGCGACACCGGTTGATTTTAACTGGTATTCCAGTGTGACAAGTTATTATGGATATCGGATTCATCCAATTTCAGGAGCAAATCAGCTTCATAATGGTATGGATATCGGAGCGCCGGAGGGAACAAAAGTAATGGCAGGGCTGACCGGAACGGTTACAACTTCTGCTTATAACGACAGCTATGGCAATTATGTTGTGATCAAGGACAGTAAAGGCTATGAACTGCGGTATGCACATTTAAGCAGCCGGAGTGTATCAGAAGGTGCATCCGTCACGAAAGGTGATGAGATTGGTCTTGTAGGAAATACTGGAAATTCTACAGGAAGCCATCTTCATATTGAACTTCTGAAAAATGGAGAGCGCTTAAACCCGATCTTTTATCTGGAAACTGGAGAAGGGGCAGGCTTTGGCGGCAATGAATACACCAGTGAAGCGGCACAGCGTTTGTTGAACGAAGCAGCGAGATATCTAGGAACACCGTATGTGTGGGGTGGATATTCTCCAAGTGGATTTGACTGTTCTGGATTTGTAAGTTACTGCCTGACAAACTCTGGTGTAAGGAATACAGGAAGATTGACTGCACAGGGACTGTATGACATCTGCACGCCGGTATCTCAGTCAGAAGCACAGCCGGGAGATCTGATCTTTTTTACAGGCACTTATGATGCAGGAGTTCCGGTAACGCATATTGGAATCTATGTAGGCAATGGTCAGATGATCCATTGCGGTCATCCGGTGCAGTACACGTCCATCAATTCACCATATTGGCAGAGCCATTTTTATGGATTTGGACGTTGGTAAAGAAACAGGGCGGTGTAACAGCCGCCCGGAAAGGAGAAGCGATGAAAAGTCTTGAAAAAGCAACGGCTGACTATGAGAAAGCCAAGGAAAAAATGGAAGCATCCAAAGCCAGATATGAAACAGATTTAAAGCGTTTCAAGGCTGCGGAGATTGCAAAAACAGAAGCGGAAAATCTGGAAATTGTAAAAATTATCCGTGCAATGGATATGAGTATTCCGGAATTGGAAGCTTTTAAAAAGAGAATGAAAAATGGACTGCCCGGCAGGGTAGAAATACAGAAGGAGGAAACAAGGTCTGATGATGAATTTAGAGAAGATGAAACAGAAGAGATCTAAAAATAGCGTGAAAAAAGGATTGCTTGCAGCAACGACATTTCTTTGCCTGACAACACCTTTGCTCCAGACACAGACTGCTTATGCAGCTGAGAATACCACACCTGCAATCACGATTGAGAAACCGGATGGTTGGAAGCAGGGAGAAACAACCATTGCTGTTACGGTAGATGCCAGCCATATGCCGGAAGGTTTCTCAATAGCAAAGATTGAAGCAAAAGCAGGAAAAGATGGAAGCTGGCAGGATGTAACCGGAAGCGGAAGTATCACGATCACTGGAAATCAGACAGTGTATGTGCGTGTGACAGATGGTGAGGGGAAGGTCTATGAGCAGAATCGCTCTATTAAGTGTTATGACACGGAAAAGCCGACACTCTCTGCGTCCCTGACAGATGGTGTGCTGACGATTCAGGGGAATGATACAGTATCCGGGATTACTGCGGTAACTGTCAATGGCACCACTTATACAGACTTGAAGGATGGAATGCTGAGAGTGCAACTGACACAGAAAGATTTTACTACAAAACAGATTGAGATTACGGTAACAGACGGAGCTGGAAATACTTCTGAAAAGTATGTGTTGCAGAATCCTTATTATGAATGGGCAAAGAAGCAGGCAGAAAAACAGAAATCTTCCAGTGACAGCAATGGTGCAATGGCAACTACGACCAGTGCAGATGCAACGGGGACTGAAAAAACAACGACTTCTCCGCTTCCACAGGATGCACAGGCTTCTGAGCCGACAGATGCAAAAGGAACCGTGGATGATCGGACAGTGACAGGTATTGAGGAACAGCTTAATAAAGAAGGCGAGACGGCAGAATCCGTTACAAAAACAGCTACGGAAGGCACAAAAGAGTTTTATACCATTTCAACGAAGAGTGGTAAGATTTTCTATCTGATCATCGACAATTCAAAATCTCAGGATAATGTGTATTTCCTTACCGAAGTCAGTGAGAAAGATCTGATGAACTTCACACTTTCTGATTCAGTGACACTTCCGGAAGTGGATACGGTTTATGCAGAACCAGAGAAAAAAGCAGAGGAAGAAAAGCCGGAAACGACAGAGTCATCCGAGAAAGATAAGGTAGAGGATGATATTCAGATGCCTGAAGATAAAAGTCCATTTGGAACGTATCTTTTGATTGCACTGGTTGCAGTCGGAGCTGCGGCAGGAGGATATTACTTCAAAGTCTATAAACCAAAGCATGAATATGATGACGAGGATGAGATGGAAGAGGATGAAGATGAATCCGAAGATTCAGAGTCAGAAAAACGGGAAGTAGACGATGCAGATGAGCAGGAAGAAAGTACAGAACCGGAAATCCTGAGAGATGAAGATTTTGACGATAATGTGCTGGAAGATGAAGAAGAGGAGTAGGAGTAAATGAAATTAGTGATTGCAGAAAAGCCATCGGTTGCGATGGCACTGGCTTCCGTGCTTGGAGCCAGAACAAGAAAAGATGGCTACGTGGAGGGAAACGGTTATATCGTTTCCTGGTGCGTAGGACATCTGGTTGGATTATGCGATGCATCGGAATACGATGAAAAATATAAAAAATGGAGATATGAAGATCTGCCGATTGTGCCGGAATGCTGGAGACACAAGGTTTTGGATGGAACAAAGAAGCAGTACGGAATCTTGAAAAAACTGATGAGAGATTCCAATGTAGATGAAGTGATCTGTGCTACTGATGCAGGACGTGAAGGAGAGTTAATCTTTCGTCTGGTGTATGAGCAGGCAGGATGCAAAAAGCCGATGAAGCGGCTCTGGATCTCTTCCATGGAGGAACAGGCAATTAAAGATGGATTTGCGTCATTAAAAGACGGTTCGTGTTATGACAGTCTCTATCAGTCAGCACTTTGCAGGGCAAAGGCAGACTGGCTGGTGGGAATCAATGCGAGCCGTCTTTTTTCCGTTCTGTATAACCAGAATCTGAAAGTCGGAAGAGTGCAGACACCAACACTTGCCATGATCGTGGATCGAAATCAGAAGATCAAGGAATTTACCAAAGAAAAATATTATATGGCTCATATCAAGTTTGACGATATGGATGCAGTCACAGAGCATTTTCAGAAAAAAGAGGATGCAGATAAAGTGGCTGCGGACTGCCTGGAGCGGATGTGCGAAGTGGAAAAGGATGTTGTGAAAGAGAAAACAGTCCGCCCTCCGAAGCTTTATGATCTGACCACCCTGCAGAGGGAAGCTAACAGAATGTTTGGCTATACCGCACAGCAGACATTGGATGCCGTGCAGGAGATGTATGAGCAGAAGCTTGTCACTTATCCGAGAACAGACAGCCAGTATCTGACAGATGAGATGGGAGAAAGCACAGAAACTCTGATTCAGATGTTACTTGGGAAAATGCCTTATGCTGAAGGCCTGGAATATCAGCCGGACGTGAGTAAGGTATTAAATTCAAAGAAAGTATCTGATCACCATGCGATTATCCCAACCATGGAAGTAGTCAAAGCAGATATTGGTGAACTGAAAGAGCGAAACCGCAAGATTTTGTATCTGATCAGTGCCAGGGTGCTGACAGCAACTGCAGATCCTTATATTTATGAGAGTCATAAATGCCAGATTACCTGTAATTATCATACGTTTTATCTCACGGCAAAGAAAACAAAGCAGGAAGGATTCAAGGCAATCGAAAATAAATGGAAACAGTTCTTTGGCGTAAAGATTGAGAAAGAAGAGCCAGAGCTGGATATCTGGGCAGGCAAGCATTACGGCCCTTGTGATTCTTTTGTATCGGAGCATTTTACACAGCCACCGAAACAGTATACAGAAGATACCCTGCTTTCTGCAATGGAACGTGCAGGAAATGAAGAACTGACCGAAGATACGGAAAAGAAAGGACTTGGTACTCCGGCAACAAGGGCAGCCATCATTGAAAAACTGATTCAGTCTGGTTTTGTGAAAAGGGAAAAGAAAAATCTGGTGCCGACAGATGATGGCAATGTACTGATTACGGTTCTGCCGGATGAGATTAAATCCCCGAAGATGACAGCAGAGTGGGAAATGGCATTGAATCACATTGCCCAGAATACAGAGACAGCAGATGAATTCCTAAATGGGATTACAGAGCTGATGCAGGAACTGGTTGCCAGATATCAGGGTATTTCAGAAGAAAAGAAAGGGCAGTTTCAGGGAAAGGCAAAAGGAGAAGTCATTGGCAAATGTCCCCGCTGTGGAGCTGATGTCAGGGAAGGAAAAGTAAACTTTTACTGTTCTGACCGGAACTGTGCTTTTACCTTGTGGAAGAATGATAAATTCCTTGCAAGCCAGGGGAAAAAGATGGATAAGGCGGCAGCGAAGAAGTTCCTGTCTAAAGGAAAAATCCATTATAAGGATCTGGTATCAAGAAAAACAGGGAGACAGTATGAAGCAACTGTGGAAATGGTTGATCCCGGCGAGGGGAATGTGCAGTTCAATCTGATTTTTCACAACGATAAGTAGTGTATTGCAGGCAGTCCAAGGACTGTCTGTTTTAATACAATTATTATGAAAGAGAGGACCTTAGCATGAAGAAAAAAGGTAATTTTAGAAAAGTAGTATCTGGCTTGCTGGCAGGCATGACAATGCTTAGTACCGTGTTATCTCCGATGACTGCATATGCAGCGGAGATCCAGCCGGAGGAAAAACCGCCACTTTATGAGGAAGTGAAAGACCTTCTGGATGAAGATGAGGTGGTGACTGCCAAAGATTATGAAATCGAAACAGGCAGTGTATTTGATGTGAAATCAGATTACACAGGACTGGAAATCAAGGATGATAACAAGGTCAAAGTCACATTCGAGGAAGCAAAGAACGACAAGGATGAGGATTTTACGACAAATCATGCGGACACTTACAAAGCGGTCTATTATGTGGAACCGGTAAATCAGGAGCATCCGAAGTATCAGATCAGCCGAAAGCTGATTGTGCGTGAGAAAGAAACAGAAACGCAGACAGAAACTGCAGGGAGTGAAGCGGTAACCGAATCCGAAACAGCTGGCAGTGAACAGCAGACAGAAGAAGCGGAGGATTCCGAAGCAGACTCGGAGATTACCGATATTGATGCTGATGAATTTGATGATTTAGTCGAGCAGGCACAGAATCAGGACACCTATGATGAAGAATCAGGGTTAGAGCTTCACGATGTTTTGGAACAGGCAGGAGACGAAGGTGTGGATCTTGATTCTATGGAAGAGGGAGAGATTGCAACCTTTGAAGCAGTTTCGGCTTATTCAGCAAGAACTACACAGCAGGTAACGATTGAAAAAGGACCTCTGTATAGATATGCAGATTATAATCTTGGAACCTATCTGACAGAGCCGTACTATATCAGCTACGGAAGCGTCAGAGCAACTGCGTATTGTGTACAGCCAGCAAAACCAGGACCAGGATCTGGAAATTATACAATCATAAAGATCGGGGACAATCAGGCGTTAGCAAAAGTGTGTTATTACGGTACAGATGCCGCAGGGAGCGAAAGTTTTTTTGCGAATAAACACACGGATTTCTCAGAAGGAAAAAGATTCATTATTATTCACATGGCTGCATCGTATGCCAATGGAAGCAGTGATGCATTCTATGGAACAAATGCTACAGGCGAGGCTTTGGCAAAAGAACTCTATAATTATTGTGTGAATAAGCCGGAAATACCAGATGTAGCGATGTCATTTTCAAAACCGAATGTAAAAGCTTATGTAGATGGAAATGTTCAGAGAACGGAGAACATTAAGTTCAATGCATCTTCCCAGCAGAAAATTACAATGGACTTACCAAAGGGTGTAAAGCTCCATAATGTATCTACTGGAAATGTAAGTGCGGCAGGTGCAAGCGTAACAATTGGAGGAGGAACTACGTTTTATCTTTCAGCACCTCTGACACAGACAAAAGATGTAAGTGCTACTTTTTCTGCAAAAATGAAGGGTAGTATTACAAAAGATTATTCAGCATATAAACTGACTACGAATGCAAGTGTTCAGGACCTGGCATTTGTGTTTGGAGAAGGTGTCGCTGATGAAAAATATGTAAGCTTAAAGGTGTCCTGGATTGAACAGGCTACGATCGAAATCGTAAAGAAAGACGATACAGATGATGTCAATCTTGCAGGTGCAGTATTCGGTGTATACAGCGATGAGGCTTGTACAAAGCTGATCACTCAGATGCCGGCAACAGATAAGAATGGAAAATCTTCTGTTACGATCATCAAGACACAGGATACCGTTTATCTGAAAGAGATCACAGCACCACAGGGATATGTAGTAAATGCAACGGCAACAAATGTAAAACTGGTAGCAAGTAAGACTTCCTCTGTGACTGTAGAAAATAAAGAACAGCTTGCAGAGCTTACCATTTACAAAGAAGGACAGGTGCTTTCTGGAGCAGATGTCAGTGAAAATGGAACGGTATTTCAGTATGAAAACCGCAGACAGAAAAATGCAGTGTATAACGTGTATGCCGGGGCAGATATCGTAACTGCTTATGGCACAAAAGTGTACAGCAAAGGAGACCTGGTAAAAGAAAATCTGACAACAGGTGAGAATGGTTCTGTTACACTGAAGAACCTGCATCTTGGAAGCTATGTGGTGAAAGAAGCAAAAGCACCGGACAATTTCTATAACGGCAGCGAAGAAAAGCCAGTGACTCTGACCTATGCCGGACAGAATAAAGAAGTTGTATTTGCAGATGTGACTTTTAACAACGAGAGACAGAAAGCAGATGTTTCCGTAGTAAAACAGGATAAAGATACCAAGAAACCACTGAATGGCGGTATTTTTGCTCTATATGCATCCGATGATATTAGAAATGCAGACGGAACCGTTGTTGTGAAAAAAGGAACATTGATTGAGAAAGCAACTACTGGAGCAGATGGAACTGCAAAATTCACAGCAGATCTTCCGATTCGATATTCCTATTCTGTAAAAGAAGATCAGGCGCCGGAAGGCTATGTAAGAAATACAGAAGATGTGTATACGTTCAAGTTTTCTTATACCAATGATAAAGAAGCAACCGTATCATTTGCCCATACCTTCAGCAATGACCGTGTGACAGCAAAGATCAATTTATTCAAAGTTGATAAAGAGACAGGAAAAGCAGTACCACAGGGAGATGCCACACTGAAAGGTGCAGTTTATGGTCTGTATGCCCGTGAAGATATCGTGCATCCGGACGGAGCAACTGGAACTATTTATAAAGCAGGAGAACAGGTAGCTTCTCTTACAACCGATGACAAAGGACAGGCTTCTGTAAATGGCTTATATCTTGGCAAATATTATATCAAAGAGATCACACCGCCGACCGGATACCTGGCAGATACAGAAGAGCATGATCTTACGTGCAGTTATGAAGGAGATATGACAGCAGAAGTGAAAAGAGAGTGCACTTCCAGTGAGCAGGTCATCAAACAGCCATTTCAGATCATCAAAGCAGCCAACAATGGAAAGACCGATGCAGATCTGTTATCCGGAGCCGGATTTACAGTTTATCTGAAATCTTCCCTTACAAAGAAAGCAGATGGAAGCTATGATTTTGATTCTGCCAAACCAGTAGTGAGTGGAGAAAATGGAGCAACGGAGATTTTCACAGATGAAAAAGGGTATGCCTGCAGTATTCCATTACCATTTGGAAGCTATATCGTGCGTGAAACTACAACACCGCACAATTACAAGCCAGTCGATGATTTTGAAGTGAATATCACAGAACATCATCCAAACGAGCCACAGATCTGGCGAGTGCTTCTGGATGAAGAGTTTAAGGCAAAACTGAAAATCGTGAAAAAAGACGATGAAACAAAGAAATCTGTATTGATTGCCGGAACAGAATTTAAGGTATATGACCTGGACAACAAGAAGTATGTGGAGCAGGTAACAACTTACCCAGTGACAACTACTCACAAGTCCTATTTTACGGACAGCCAGGGATATCTGATTATGCCGAAGAATCTGAAGATCGGACATTACCGGATTGAGGAAGTCAACGCACCGGAAGGGTACACAATCAATAAGAACTATGTAGAGATTGCGGTGGATGCAAATACAGCATACCAGATGGATTCTGAGAGCGGAGATGCCATTATTACGGTAGACTACGAGAACCATCCGGTAAAAGGAAAGCTGACGATCTATAAAAAAGGTGAGATGCTGACCGGATTTAAAAAGGATTTTGTTTATGAAGAAAGATACCTGAAGGGTGCATCATTTCATGTCTATGCAGCTGAAAATATCTATACACCGGATTATCAGAAAGATGAAAACGGAAACAGACAGCTGATCTATGCAAAAGATGCACTGGTAACAACGGTAACGACCGGGGAAGACGGAAAAGCAGTTGCTGATAATCTGCCGCTTGGTTCTTACTATGTAGTAGAAAAGACTGCACCGGAAGGATTTGTCCTGAACCATGACAGATCGGATGTCGCATTTGTCTATGCAGATCAGGATACACCTGTAATCGAACAGGAAGTGACTGTTGGCGATGACCGCCAGAAAGTTGTAATCCAGGTAGAAAAACAGGATGCAGAAAATGGTGCAACCGTAGCAGGAGCTGCCTTTGGTATCTATAACAAAGCGGATATTAAGGCAGATGGAAAAGTGATCGTGAAAGCAGACACACTCTTACAGGAAATGACTTCTGATAACGATGGTCTTGCAACATGTACGCTGGATCTGCCACTTGGACAGTATTATGTGAAAGAGTTAAAAGCACCGGCGGGATTTGTATCCTCTGATGAAGTTCTGAATCTGGATGCTTCTTACCAGGGACAGGATGTGAAGACAGTAAAACTGAAAACAGTGAAAAAGAACCAGCCGACAACAGTAGAAATTACAAAATCTGATGTAACAACAGGTGTGGAACTGGATGGAGCAAAACTCACTGTTCTTGATAAAGAAGGAAATGTTGTGGATCAGTGGACTTCTGTAAAAGATCAGCCACATGTGATCAAACGACTGACAGTTGGAGAGGAATACACTCTTCGTGAGGAAATGGCACCGTATGGATATCTGAAAGCAACGGATGTGAAGTTCACGCTGGAAGATAGAGCCGAGATTCAGAAAGTAGAGATGAAAGATGAAGTTCCAACAGGACTTCTGATCATCAACAAAAATGGAGAATTTCTGGATAAGATAACACTTCTGGATCATGTAAAAGGTACCGTGGAGCATCTCTTTGAGTATGTAACCGGAAGCCTTTCAGATGTGACGTTCGATGTATTTGCTGCGGAAGATATCAAAGCGGCAGATGGTGTCAGTGAAGATTATTTCAAAGCAGATGAAAAAGTGGGAACCATTACCACAGATTCCAATGGTATTGCACAGATGGGAGATCTCCCGGCTGGAAAATACTATGTGAAGGAAGTGAAAACAGCCCATGGTTATGTGCTGGACAAAGAGCCGAGATATGTTGACCTTTCCTACCGTGATCAGGACACACCAGTCATCACTTATGATGAGAAATGGCAGAATGCCCGTCAGAAAGTAAAGGTTACGGTTCTGAAGAAAGAAAAAGATACAGACCGTGTTCTTGCAGGTGGTGTCTTCGGTCTTTATACCAGTGAAGATATCAAAAATGCAAAGGGCGAGGTACTTCTTGAGAAAGACAGTCTGATCGAGCAGCGGGTAACGGATGAAAAAGGACAGATTATTTTTACGGCAGATCTTCCGGTAGACGGAAAATACTATGTGAAAGAAATCTTTGCGCCGGACGGATTTGTTACAACAGAAGAAGTACAGGAATTTACCTTTGAATATGCCGGAGAAGACCAGGCAGAAGTAAGCTACGACTTTACTTTTGAAAATCAGCCAACCACAGTGGAGCTGTCCAAAACAGACCTGACAACAGGTAAAGAACTTCCAGGTGCACACCTGAAAGTAACGGATTCAGATGGCAATACAGTAGATGAATGGACTTCTACGGAAGAATCCCATGTGATCAAAGAACTGGTTGTTGGTAAGAAATACACCATGACAGAGACAAAACCGGCAGATGGATATGTCACTGCAGAAAGTATTACTTTCACAGTAGAGAATACAGCAGAGGTTCAGAAGCATGAGATGAAAGATGATGTGACAAAAGTAGAGATCAGTAAGACGGATATCACAGGAGAAACTGAGATTCCAGGTGCGAAACTGACGATTCTCGATAAGGATGATCAGGTAGTAGAGAGCTGGACTTCCACAGAGGAAGCACACTATATCGAAAAACTTCCAATCGGTAAATATACCTTACGTGAAGAGCAGGCACCGAAAGGATATATTCTGACATCGGATGTTAGTTTTGAAGTAAAGGATACTGGAGAGATCCAGAAAGTAGCTATGAAAGATGACACTGCCAAGGGAAAAGTGATTCTCAATAAGACAGATAAATCATCAGGAGAACCGCTGAAAGGGGTAGAATTTGAACTTCGTGACAGCAAAGGAAAAGTTCTGGAAACCTTAAAGACAGATGCTGCCGGTCATGCAGAAAGTAAGCTGTATGAGATTGCCACATTTAAGAACGGCAAATATGATACCGCTATCAAGTATTATCTGGTGGAAACAAAGACACTGGACGGATACACACTGGATCAGACCAAGCATGAAGTGACATTTGCCTATGCAGATGACAGTACACCGGTTGTAGAAGTTACCTTTAATCTGACAAATGAGAAACCGGAAGTTCCAGAAACACCGAAAACACCGGATACACCACAGTCCCATGAAGAGACAAAGGTATCAAATGCACCGAAAACAGGTGACAGCACGAATATTTGGCTGCCGATTCTTCTTCTGGTAATCTCCACAGGAGGTATGGCAGGACTTTATATCAGAAAAAAGAAAAACTGAAAATAGTAAAGTAATTAATTTGTAGTAAAGGGGGGCCCTGAATCAGGGCTCCCTTTTCAATACAACTAATAAAAGAAAGGAACAGAAAACTATGATGAAAACAATGGGAAAAAGACAGGAAGCAAAAAAGAACCAGGAGAAAACTTTAAAGAGAATGATGGCTTATCAGAAGAAAGCCGAGCAGATGGTCAGTAGAAAAAGAATGAACCATCACATGATCAGAAAGGGGTAAAAGCGTATGATGAACAGAAAAGAATTTTATGAATATGTCAAAGACAATGTAAAGGAGTATCTGCCAAAGTCTTATAAGGACGCAGAAATTAAACTGCAGGAAGTAGAAAAAAACAACGGTTTGAAGCTGACAGGTATTACGATTCCAAACGGAGATCAGAGAATCGTACCGACAGTCTATCTGGATTCCCTCTACCAGGAATATATCCATGGAAAAGATGTAGACTCTTGTGTTGGCGATGTGGCTGATATGCGTATTGAGGCACAGGGAAAAGCAGAATTTTTTGATATGGGAGTTCCAGATATTCTGGATTATGAAAAGATGAAGGACAAATTACAGATGAGAATTTGTGATAAGGAATGGAATACCGATCTTCTTGCAGATAAAGTAGTCACAGAACACGGAGATTTTGCAGCTTATTATGCAGTAAATCTGGAGGAAAATAGAGAAGGGATCAGCAGTATTCCGGTAACTGTTTCTCTGATGAACGAGTGGGGAGTATCTGCCGAACAGATTCAAGCGGATGCGATGGTGGCAGACCGAAAACGTGGTGTCACACTTATGGATATGAATGAGATTATCAAATCTATGATTTTTGGTGAAGAACCAGAAAACCTGCTGAATGAAAAAATGGATATGGAAGCCATGGAAAACCCAATGTTCTGTCTGACAAACAAAGCTAAGATGAATGGAGCTACCCTGTTACTGCAGGAAGATATTCGTAAACAGATTGGGGAATGCCTGGGAAGTGATTACTTTGTCATCCCATCTTCCATTCATGAAGTGCTGATTCTTCCTGATAACGGCATTTTTCAGGTTCCGGAATTAAATGCGATGGTACAGGAAGTCAATGAGACAAAGGTGGAGAGACAGGAGCAGCTTTCCGATAAAGTTCAGTTTTGTGATGGGAAAACGGCAGTTATGGAAAATGCTGAGCGTAGGGAAGCTCGTTTGGAGAAAGAAAAAGCAGCCGAAAAAGCGGAAGTAAAAGGTGGAATCCATGGAAGACTGGAGAAAGCTAAGGCAGAAATCAAGGCAAAAGAGGGAGACAAAGTGCCAAAGAATAAGTCAAAAGAGCTTGCCACAGCATTATAAAGAGTAACAACGATGATTTTAAGGGGACTGTGCTAAGCAGTCCCTGATTTTATGAAAAGGAGTAGCGCATGGCAAATAAATTATATGCAATGGAACAGCTGACGGAAGAGGTGGCAAAAGATGTAGCTGCCAGTCCGCAGGAATGGATGCGGTTCCTAAACACTGCATCCAGACTGTACAAATACACTTTTCCAGAACAGCTTTTAATTTATGCACAGCGACCGGAAGCAACTGCCGTAGCATCCATGGAAATCTGGAATCAGAAGATGTACCGCTGGATCAAAAAGGGATCCAAAGGGATTGCCTTGATTGACAATACTTCCGGACCGAAAACGAAACTTCGGTATGTATTTGATGTGCAGGACACTTATAAAGTGCGGAATCTTGGAAAGGATCCTCAGTTATGGAATCTTCCGGTGGAAGGAGAACAGCTGGTGGCAGATTATCTGCAGGAGCAGTTATCACTGGAAGATACAGAAGGAGGACTTGCTGAAAGTCTGTATCAGGCAGCGAAGGAGAGTATGCAAGAATGGCTTCCAGATGCATTGGAAGAACTGAGACTGGACGTAACAGGGACATTTCTGGAAGAACTGGACGAACAGAATCAGGAAGTCGAATTTCGGGAACTGATGACCAATAGTGTCTGGTATGTATTACTAAACCGGTGTGGACTGGATGCACAGGAATATCTGGATGCAGAGGATTTTCGGCATATTACGGACTTTAATCAGCTGATAGTATTAGGACATCTGGGAAGTGCAGTCAATGAGATCAGCAGACCAGTCCTGATGCAGATTGGACGATATGTGCTGAATAATCTGGAAAATGACCTGAAAACGGTTGCAAAAGAAAAAGAAGTAGTCTATAATGAATTTAACACGTTAATTCGTGAAAGCGGTACAAATAAAACAGAAGATAGAGAAGAAAATAAGGAGGAAACAGACTATGAGAGAGATCACTTACAGCCAGAACGGAGAGTATCAGATTCCAGATATCAGCCTGGAAGAGACGAGAGGAACCATCGGGAAGTATGGAATGATGAGGAAAGAGTATCTGAGAAATCACAAGGTAGCAAGGTTCAACATTCTGACTCTGCAGAACCGTCTGGACAGTCATCTGATGGAGATCGACAGTCAGGCAAGACAGAGAGTAGACAACCTGATGAACGAACTTCTGGAGAAAGATCCGGCACCGGACAAGATGGCAGACACAATGGCGTGGACCAGACACATGAACCAGATCAAAGCACAGGCAGAGGAACTGGTGATTCAGGAGATTATTTACAGTTAAGCCTGTTCCCAACAGAAGAGGAACAGTTAGGGGAAATAAGGAAAGCGGCAGCTGCATTAGAACAGCCAGCCGCTTTTCTTATTTCTGATGAAGTGGTAGACGATATTCTCCGAACAGGAAGCGGACAGAAAAATACGCTGTTTCACATTACTGCAAGATTGATTGAGGGTCTGGACAATGAAGAAATGCAAAGCTTCCTGAAAGATGAATATAGAACTGGAGGAAAAGGATTTACCATAGATGGTCAGAAAATCAGTATCTGGTACGACAACGATGGTATCCGTATCCGGAGAGGTGATTCTGCAAGAAGAAACTTTGACCGTATCGTTACGTGGGAAGAAGCCGCTGACAGAATCCGAGATATGTATGAGGAGGGAAATTACGTTGATAATCTTATCTCCAATAATGCTATCGAGCAGGAACAGAAAGAAATGACAGATCTTCTGGCACTCCATTTCCGTGATACGAGCAGAAACAGAGAAGAACTGTTGTCTTATTCTGACTGGCAGGATGTAGTAGGGGCGGCTTGGACAGATTCGGAAGAAGCAGCTGCGACAGCCTATCGTTTTGAATGGCTTCAGGAAGATATGGAAAAGAATCCAGAAGATTATCATCGCTGGGAAATACAGCATAATCCTGAATATTTCCAACGTTATAAAGATCTCCAGAGGGAGCGTTCCTGGGTGGATCAACAGTTTAAAGTAGAGCGACCGGCTCTATCCTTTATCACACAGGATGAAATTGATGCAGTGTTAAGAAGAGGCGGTATTACTGCCGGAGGACGTAACCGAATCTATGAGTATTTCATGGAGCACCATGATATGAAAGATGCAGCTGAGTTCCTGAAAAATGAATATGGAACAGGTGGTTCTTCACCCGGAATACCAGGAGCAGATGCTTCTGACGCATCCCACGATGCAAAAGGATTAAAGCTTGGAAAAGGGAAGATTGGCAATCCAGAGGTAGAAGTTTTATTAAAGTGGAATAAGGTTGCAGAACGTGTTCGCCAGTTAATCCGCACAGATGATTATTTGTCACCGGAAGAAATGGAAAAGTACGAAGAGCGACAGGAAGCACAAAGACTGGCAGACCTGGAAGAAGCACAGCAGATATTAGGAGAACAGCTGGAACAGGATACTTTTACAGCGGAAGATATAACGGATCTGCGACTAGTTGATTCAGAATATATGTCCGGTACCAGAACAAAAATCTATGATTTTGCTTGCAAAGTTAAGGGAGAAGCGAATCGACTTCAATACACATTAGAATATCATGATGATGGAGAAGGTTTCACGATTCATACGGAAAAAGATGATATTTGGGAGCGGATGTCAACACAAGAATTGGAACGTCTGGATGTAAAACTTGGACAAGAAGTACTTTATTATCATTATCACAACAAAACAGTAAATGCGGATACCTTAGATAAATTACGGGAAATCAAGGAAGAAATCATGGAGGAAGAGTCTTCCTATTTTACTGCTATTTCTAAACGTGTGTGGACAGATTATGATAAAAAAGAAAAAGAACTGTCGGGAGAAGTTGAGGTATCGGAAGAAAAAGAATCATTGGAAGAGATTAACGGAATAGCAGAACTGATTCCAGCAACGAACTTCCATATCACAGATGATGAACTTGGACAGGGAACACCGAAGGAGAAATTCCGAGCCAATATTATGGCTATTCAGCTGTTAAAAAAATGTGAGGATGAGAACCGCAATGCGACACCAGAGGAACAGGAAATCTTATCCAGGTACGTCGGCTGGGGAGGTCTTGCAGATGCATTTGATGAGACAAAATCTGCATGGGAGACAGAATATCTGGAATTAAAGACCGTCCTTACACCGGAAGAATATGCTGCAGCCAGAGCTTCCACATTAAATGCTCATTATACACAGCCGATTGTGATTGAAAGTATGTATCAGGTGTTGGAGAATCTGGGATTTACAAAGGGAAATATCCTGGAGCCATCTATGGGAGTCGGGAACTTCTTTGGAAAGCTTCCGGAGAATCTAAACCAGTCCAAACTCTATGGAGTGGAACTGGACAGCATCAGTGGTAGAATTGCTAAACTTCTCTATCCAGATGCCAATATCCAGATCAAAGGCTTTGAGAAGACGGATTATCCCAATGATTTCTTTGACGTGGCAATCGGAAATGTGCCATTCGGTGCATATAAGGTCAATGACCGTCAGTATGACCGCTACAATTTTATGATTCATGATTACTTTCTTGCCAAGACTATAGATCAGTTACGTCCAGGTGGTGTAGCTGCGTTGATCACAACAAAGGGAACTATGGATAAGGCATCACCGGAAGTCCGGAAATATTTGGCAGAGCGTGCAGACTTGCTGGGGGCAATCCGACTGCCGAACACAGCTTTTAAGGCAAATGCAGGAACAGAAGTCAGTGCTGATATTTTGTTTTTCCAGAAGCGTGAGAGTTTCACAAAAGAGATGCCAGACTGGGTGAATTTGGAGAGTGATGCAAAAGGGATTACCATTAACAAGTATTTTGTTCAGCATCCGGGAATGATTCTTGGTGAGATGAAAGAAGTGTCCGGTCCGTATGGTATGGAAACAACCTGTGCTCCAATGGAAGGAGCTGTTCTGGAATTACAGTTACAAGAAGCTGTAAAACACATCAAGGGAAGCATGGTAGCGGCAGTAGATATAGAGGCAGAACTGGATGAGATGCCAGAGAGTATTCCGGCAGATCCGAATGTCCGAAATTACAGTTATACGGTGGTAGATGATCAGGTATATTACCGTGTTAATTCTTTGATGAATCAGGTGAAAATGCCTGCAGCCACTGCAGAACGTGTAAAAGGCATGGTTGCAATCCGTGATACCGTTCGTGAACTGATCGCCATGCAGATGGAAGAATTTGTCACAGACGAAGAAATCCAGAAACAGCAGAAAAAACTGAATCAGGTGTATGATACCTACACAGCAAAGTATGGAGTTATTGGAAGTAATGCTAACAAACGTGCATTTTCTGATGACTCTTCTTATTGTCTGCTGTGTTCCCTGGAAGACTTGAATGAAGATGGAACATTGAAGCGGAAAGCGGACATGTTCACCAAACGAACCATTAAAAAGGCGGTCGCTGTGACAAGTGTGGAGACAGCCACAGAAGCACTTGCTCTGTCCCTAAATGAAAAGGCTCAAGTAGATCTCCCATATATGGCACAGTTGACCGGAAAGACCGAAGAGAAAATCATAGAAGAGCTGGTTGGAGTTATCTTCAAAAATCCACTGACAGACCAGTGGGAAAGCGGAGATGAATATCTGTCTGGAAACGTCAGAGACAAATTAAATACAGCGAGAACTTTTGCAGAGAATCATCCAGAATTCACACCGAATGTGCGTGCATTGGAGGCAGTTCAGCCAAGAGATCTGGAAGCGTCGGAGATTGAAGTGCGTATTGGAGCCACCTGGATTGAACCTTCGGATTATCAGGATTTCATGGTGGAACTGTTTCATACACCGAGGTATCTTGCACAGAAGGAAATACAGGTAAAATTCTCTGAGGTAAATGGTGAGTGGAGGATTACAGGAAAGAACGCCGACAGTCCAAGAAATGCGTTTGCCTATGCAACGTATGGAACGGAGAGAGCAAATGCCTACCGGATTCTGGAAGATACCTTGAATCTAAAAGATGTTAGAATCTATGATAAAGTTGTAAATGACAATGGGGATGAAGTGCGAGTTTTGAATAAAAAAGAAACTATGTTGGCATCACAAAAGCAGGATGCCTTAAAGGCTGCATTCCAAGATTGGATTTTTAAGGATCAGCAGAGGAGAGAAAGACTGGTAAGCGTGTACAATGAACGTTTTAATAGTATCCGTCCCCGTGAATACGATGGAAGTCATCTGACTTTCCCAGGGATGAATCCGGAAATAGAACTTCGACCGCATCAGAAAAATGCAGTCGCACATCAGCTATATGGTGATAATGTGCTTCTTGCTCATGTGGTAGGTGCTGGGAAGACCTACGAAATGGTAGCGGCGGCAATGGAGAGCAAACGTCTGGGATTATCTCAGAAAAATCTTTTTGTAGTTCCGAACCATCTGACAGAGCAGTGGGGAGCTGAGTTCCTACAGCTATATCCAGGGGCGAACATTCTGGTAGCAACCAAAAAAGATTTTGAACCGGCAAACCGGAAAAAGTTCTGTGCCAGGATCGCTATGGGAAACTATGATGCCATTATTATCGGTCATTCTCAGTTTGAGCGTATTCCAATCTCTGATGAGAAACAAGAAGCCATGCTTCAGAGGCAGATTGATGATCTGGAAATGGCAATCCAGAGTGCAAGATATGAACAGGATGGTGGACGTTATACCGTCAAACAGATTGAAAAGACAAGAAAAACACTGCAGACAAGGCTGGAGAAACTGAATCAGAAAGAGAAAAAAGATCAGGTAGTTACTTTTGAAGAACTGGGAGTGGATCACTTGTATGTAGATGAAGCACACAGCTATAAAAATGCGTTTCTTTATACAAAAATGAGAAACGTAGCCGGGATTGCACAGAACGAAGCACAGAAATCCGCAGATATGTTCAATAAATGTCAGTATCTGGATGAGATTACCGGAGGAAAAGGCATTACCTTTGCTACGGGCACACCAATCAGCAATAGTATGACGGAATTATATGTTATGCAGCGGTATCTGCAGAACAGCAAATTACAAAATATGGGACTTGGACTGTTTGATTCCTGGGCCTCCACCTTTGGAGAGGTAGTCACGAGCATTGAGCTTGCACCGGAAGGAACAGGCTACCGTGCAAAATCAAGATTTGCAAGATTTTATAATATTCCGGAACTGATGAATATGTTTAAGGAGATTGCAGATATCAAGACTTCCGATCAGTTAAAACTTCCTGTGCCGGAAGCAGAATATGAAACAGTGGTGCTGAAACCAACGGAACAGCAGAAAGAAATCGTAGAAAGTCTGGGGGAACGTGCAGAAGTTGTCAGAAGCGGAGGGGTAGATGCCTCAGTTGATAATATGCTGAAAATCACCAATGATGGAAGAAAATTAGCATTGGATCAGCGTTTGGTGAACGAATTATTGCCAGATAATCCAGAAAGCAAAATATCAGTCTGTGCAGAGAAAAGCTATGAGATCTGGAAAGACACAGCAGCACAGAAATCGGCACAGCTGATTTTTTGTGACTTGAGCACACCGAAAGGTGATGGCAGTTTCAATGTTTATGACGACTTGAAGCAGAAACTGATGGAAAAAGGTGTACCGGAAAAAGAGATTGCATTCATTCATGATGCAAATACAGAAGCAAAGAAGACGGAGTTGTTTGGAAAAGTGAAATCCGGGCAGGTTCGTTTTTTGATTGGTTCGACAGCAAAGATGGGTGCCGGGACCAACGTGCAGGATCGTCTGATTGCGTTGCACCATCTGGATATTGGCTGGAAACCATCTGACTTGGAACAGAGGGAAGGGCGTATTATCCGCCAGGGAAATCATAATAAAAAGGTTCATATCTTCCGATATGTAACAGAATCCACATTCGACAGCTACATGTGGCAGCTGATCGAGAATAAGCAGAAATTCATTTCTCAGATTATGACCAGCAAAGCACCTGTGCGAAGCTGTGAAGATGTGGACGAAGCGGCACTTTCCTATGCAGAGGTCAAAGCTCTTGCAACCGGAAATCCAGCAGTAAAAGAGAAGATGGCATTGGATGTTGATGTGGCAAAATTAAAACTTTTAAAAGCCAACCACATGAATAACCAGTACCGCCTGGAAGATGATATTGCAAGAAATTTTCCACAACAGATTGCAAAACTGACAGAAATCATTGACAGCTACAAGGCAGACATCGCTCATTACTCAGAGCATAAAATCACAGATCCAGAGCAGTTTACTATGGAGATTGGTGGCAAAGAGTTCACAGAAAAGAAAGAGGCAGGAGTAGCACTTCTGGCGGTATGTAAAGATATTAAAGCTGTAGATGCTGCGATGGATATCGGAAACTATCAGGGATTCAATATGAGGATTCAGTTTGATGGATGGAGTAAAGAATTTATTCTATCTGTCAAACATGAGTCTGTCTCGAAAGTTCATCTTGGAGCAGATGCACTTGGAAATATTACTCGTATCAACAATCTGTTGGACAGTTATCCAGAGAAGCTTTCAGAAGCACAACAAAGACTGGAAACAGTATATGAACAGCTTGCAAATGCAAAAGAAGAGGTTGGAAAGCCATTTCCAAAAGAAGAGGAGTTGAACCAGAAACTGGAGCGACTGTCAGAATTAAATGCATTGCTCAATATGGATGAACGGGAAGATGCAGAAGCAGAGGTGTCTGAATCAGATGAGAAAGAAGAAAGACCGACACGTGGTTCTATCCATGAAAAACTGCAGATTTATAAAGAAAAGAGTCAGCGGGAAAGTGAAACTGGCAAGGATAACAGAAAACGGGACTTCGGTCTGGAATAAGTAAACAGGAAAGATGGCATAATCTGGCAGAAAGA
>OOAD01000572.1_pt1 | contig 25597 bp, 23 predicted proteins | sample 1671151 | NCBI WGS metagenome assembly OOAD01 (sample SAMN06348127, study PRJEB24527) | human gut metagenome | biome: human gut; feature: ankylosing spondylitis patient; material: feces | host: Homo sapiens | place: China | collected 2015-10
GTACAAAAATTCCTGATTTAGAAGTTTTTTTGTACGGATTTTGCTATTTTGATGCAATTTTCACCAAAGCAATAGAAAGAGGGCTACGGGGCTGTTTTGCGTAACTTTCAATTTACCATACTTTTAGTACACACGGATAATGCCGGAGATTTCCCTCACGACGGACATTCCCTCCATGATACGGATGGCATCATTAAAATGTCTCTCTTTTACGAGATCGGTGATGACCACGATCTCGGCAATGCCGTCGTGGCTGCGCTTCTGTACCATCTGGGCGATGCTGACATCGTTGTTGCCAAGGACTCCGGCGATATTTGCCAGGGCTCCGGCACGATTCTCCACCTGTAAGCGTAGAAAGAATCGGCTCTTCGTATCCTCTACATCCAGTACAGGAAGTTTCTTATGGCTGTCGCTGCCAATCTTGCCGCAGCTTCCATGGATAATATTACGCATCACATCAATGACATCTCCCAGTACCGCACTGGCGGTAGGCATCTGTCCGGCGCCCCGTCCCATGAACATGGCATCATCACAAGCCTGACCATGAACAAATACAGCATTGAAGGAATCTCTGACCGTGGCAAGAGGATGGCTGTCCGGGATCAGTGTGGGATGTACTTTTACTTCAATTCCTTTACCTGTAAGCTTTGTAATACCCAACAGTTTAATCACATAGCCGAATTCTTTTGCATACCGGATATCCTCTGCTGTAATCTTCGTGATGCCTTCCGTATAAACCTGAGGGAACGTCACGCGGGAGCTGAAAGCGATGGATGCCATAATGGCGATCTTGCGTCCCGCATCGTAGCCTTCCACATCCGCTGTGGGATCTGCCTCCGCATAACCCAGTCTTGTAGCCATATCCAGAGCTTCCTGATAGTCCATACCTTCCTCGGACATTTTGGTCAAAATATAGTTGGTGGTACCATTGACGATTCCCATGATCTCCGTCAATTGACTTCCCGCCAGACTCTGACGCAAAGGTCGGATAATGGGAATGGCTCCTGCTACAGCTGCCTCGAACTGTAAGTCACATTTATTCTCCGTGGCAATCTCAAACAGCGGATCCCCATACTCCGCCAGCAGATCCTTGTTGGCGGTGACCACCTGCTTTCCGGCCTTCATGGCTTCTTCCACATAAGTTCTGGCCGGTTCTATACCACCCATGACTTCGATGACGATCTGGATTTCGGGGTCTTCCAGAATTTCCTGCCAGCTATCTGTGAACAACTCCTGTGGGATTCCTTCTCTTACCTTTCCGGGATTGCGCACCAGAATCTTTTTAATCTCCAGATGTGCTCCTGTCTTCAGGCAGATATCCTCTTCCTGCATCCCTGCCAGCTTGTACACACCGCTTCCCACGGTTCCTGCTCCCAATAATGCTGCATATATCTTACGGTTCTCGCCCATGATTTCTCCTCTCATTGTGCCGTAACACCTGACGATTTCTTCTGTTTCCAAATATCTTTCTGTATCTTTGCAATTTCCAAAAATAACTATGTCTCATTATAACAAAAAACATTTATAACGCAACAAAAACCGTCCTTATCAGACGGTTTTGTCAATTTTTTATATCGAAACAGCTATTCTTATTCCAGTGCGCTTACCCCAGTGCCTTCTCCAATTCCTCAATCACGATCTTCAATGCTTTGATTCTGGCATATTTTTTATCTACGGATTCCAGAATGTGCCAGGGAGCATATTCCGTGCTGGTCTTTTGAAGCATTTCGTTCACAGCATCTTCGTACTGATCCCATTTGTCGCGGTTACGCCAGTCTTCGTCCGTGATCTTCCACTGCTTCTCCGGGGTGTTCTGCCGCTCTGTGAAGCGTTCCAGTTGGGTATCCTTGTCGATCTGTACCCAGAACTTGATGATCACCGCGCCCCACTGGGACAATTCCTTCTCGAACTCGTTGATCTCGTTATAAGCCCGTTGCCAGTCGTTGGTACTACAGAAGCCTTCCAGCCGTTCTACCATGACGCGACCGTACCAGGTACGGTCAAAAATGGCAATATGTCCGGTCTTAGGAAGTCTCGTCCAGAATCGCCAGAGATAATGTCTCGCTTTCTCGTGGGGTTCCGGGCTGGCGATGGGGTGTACCTCGTAGCCTCTGGGATCCAGTGCTCCCGCGATTCGCTTGATATTGCCGCCCTTGCCTGCGGCATCCCAGCCTTCGTAGGCGATGACTACCGGGATCTTTTTCCGATACAGGCGGTAATGCAGGGCATTCAGCTTCTTCTGCAGATGACGCAGTTCTTTCTTGTATTCTTCTTCGGAGACTTCCTTGTCCAGTTCCACCTCGGACAGCTTCGGCATCTTCACCAGCGGGAATACATTCTGCAAAATGGGCACAGCAAGGCTCTCATTCTGCATGGCCACATGGATACCACTGCATAATGTCTCCAGCACTTGCAATTCCGCCCACTTTTTGTCCCCGGAATCTATGATGTACCAGGGAGCTACGGAAGCGTTCGTATCTGTGAGGTATTTGTCGTAGACTTCCTCACATTTGTCATAATGCTTGTTCTGCCACCAGTCGTTCTCGCCCACACGCCATGCGGTGTCCTTGTTGCCTTCCAGCTCCTCCAGACGCTTTTTCTGTTCCTTTTTCCCGATCTGGAAAAAGAGCTTCAGCACCAGATAACCGTTGTCCGTCAGCTGTCGTTCAAAACGCTTGATGCTCTCAATACGCTCCGCATACTGCTTATCCGACAGTTCGCCCCGAAGTCTTCCTTTTGTCACCTCATCCATCCAGCCGGAATCCAGGAACTCGAACTTGCCGGCTTCCGGAATTTTTACAAAGTACCGATACAGGAAGGGCTTCCGCTTCTCTTCCTCTGTCGGTGCGGACATGGAAGCCACCTTGAAGAATCTGGGATCGATATTTTTAATAATTCCACCGATGGTACTGCCCTTGCCTGCCGCACCCCAGCCCTCGATCAGCACCAGCACCGGGAGCTTATGCTCCTTGATCTGCATCTGGAGTCTTAAAAGCTCCTCCTGCGCTGCATCCAGTCGTTTGTCCAGTTCCTCTTTGTCCGGCTTTGCCGCCGGGATCCACTGTTTCAGCATACTGTAACCACCCTTTCGCATAAATTATATGTTATTATCTGCATGTACCTGTCACTATATACATAAATCACTTTCCATGGTATCCTGCATTTTTCTCAACATATTCCTGTTCCAGTTCTTCTGCTAAATATTCATCACTCATACAGTGCATATCCGAAACACCTTCACGGATCAGCTGATAGACCTGGGAATGATAAAAGAATTCCAAAGCCGCATCCAGCGAAAGTCCCTGCTGTTTAGCAAAACATTCAATAACACGGCTATATTTTTTCTGAAGCAAAATCGGGTTCGCTGTCATAGCGTTTCACTCCCTTCAAAGCGCAACAGACTCAGTGCTTTCTCTGTGCGAAAACAAATTTGCAGGTTCGGTTTTTCATACCGCAGGCGGTTGATAGCTTCTGTTTTATCAATCAGCCCGTCAAAAAACAGCTCCACGGTATTAAACACCTTATCATTGGCAACACCACCCACAACAAGGTCATAATCTGTTGAATCTTTTCCGCTTCGGCAACTCAGAATGAAATCCAACCATTCTTCGGAATAGGAATCAAATTTCAGTGTTTTGAGTTTGTTTCCCCAGTTTTCATCATATCCATACCGGGAGATAACGCCGTCTTTCCCCCGACGTTTGAACTTTCCGCACCACTTCGCCGCCTGTTCATATATCGGCGTGACATAGAAGCCACGCCCGAAATCTACATTGGAACGGGAATGAACCAGATCCGGCTTTGCAATCTCTAAAAAGGAACCATGATAGAGGATCATACTTCCACTCCCCTTTCTTTCATCACATCAAGGAGGTCATTAACGATATATTCCCGGCTCTGGGTATGCAACACTTCATATTCCGGCACGATATAACCGTTCAGAATGTCACTCTGTTCAGTAAATGCTTGATAGACACGTTCTGCATCCACGCCCAACTTTGCCGCTACATTTTCAATGCAGAATACAGCAAACTCCAGTTCACTGAAATTTTTGATTTTTTCATCCATCATCGCACGCTGGCTCTCCTTCCCTTATTTTACCCCTGCCTTATCTCATTCAAAATAATTATTAATATACGAATAGCTTATCATTAAATTATACTTTAAACAACCAAATACACCACAAATAAAACTTCATTTCTGCAATATCGTATTATGATATAAATGAAATATTATCTCATGTATAAGTATTATTTACCCATCCTGTCCTTGATATTATTGTAGATCTTCCGGGTCTGCGCATCATCTGCACCGTTTAGAATAACGGTGCTCCCCTCTACTTCCATGACTACATAAGTATCACAGTCGTTATGAGTATAGCGGATGTAATCTGCGTGGATTTCATCGCGAAAATGTCCCATGGAATATTTCAGGTTGCCAAAACCGTTTGTCCGGATTGTATTCGTATCCCGGAACATATTCTCTTCGTAAGCAATGCTTTCGATAGCGTCATATTTCACTGTGTAATCCTGCCAGCCCTCCGCCTGAACAGTAAATTCATTTTCTCCGTAACAGATCTCGATTTTTCCCGTATATAACGTCCATACCGTAAATAGCACACACGCGAGCATTATAAACACATAGACCGCAACCACTTTATGGTTGTAGTGTACTGCCAGCCCTTTTCCGGTGCGCAACTTCTTTCTATAATAGAGATAAGAATACAGGATGCTGCCAAAAGCTGCTGCCGTGATAGCGACAATAAACAGAAATAATGCAGCCATGCTGTCACTGAACAGTCCACAGCTCATGCTCAACAGTCCTGCTGCCACCCATATTTTTCCACTGAAGCGGTGCGTGGCATTCCAGTTCTCCTCATCCTGCAATGCCCATACGACGCGGATGCCGATGGTGCGGTTCGGTTTCACCTTGGGCAGATAATTGCCCACAATAACAAATAGCAATCCCATTCCGACATACAAAATTGCCATGAGCAGATACTCTTTCCTTACACCCATATCAATCCATCTGGCGATACCGTTATAGAGCAATGTCATTCCCGGCACGATCCACGTAACCATTCTTATGACCTTGTCACTCTGCTGCCTGTTTCTGTTGTCGTAAAAAGTTACTGCAATTGCTATCACATAAGTCACTGCAAAAGTGCCGTTTACCCACAGACTGTTCTCACAGGTATATCCCAATATCATTCCCATGCACATAACAAATGCCGAGCAGATCAGCCTGCCTTTATTTTTCTGTATCATTTCCTTCATTATCCGATGCTCCTTTCAAATCTGTGATCCATAACATGATTTCTTCCAGCACGGAAGCATTCAGTTCATAATAAATAAACTTTCCTTCCCGCTTGTCCCGGATCAGATCTGCCTCCTTTAGCACCGACAAATGCCTCGATATGGAAGCCCCCGTCACCGGAAAATGTTCGCAGATCTCTCCTGCCGACAATCGACCGTTTTTCAGAAGATTTAGTATTTCACGCCTTATAGGATCTGCCAATGCTTTCAATGTATCCTGTATTCCCAAAAATGAATCACATCCTTTCATCCAAGCGTTTAACATTTAACCTAATTGTTAAATGTATTGTATCATGTGGATTATTTAATGTCAACAGCTTCACAGATCAAGGCAGATACTTATTCCTGCGTATGGATACATCTGTACATAAAAATCCCTCCGTCTTATGACGAAGGGATCTCATTCTTCTCTATACTTCCGTACTGTCTTCCGGCAGTCCCTTTAAGAACACCACTGCCACCGGCAATGACAAAAACGCAGCTAAAATATCGGACACGGGCTGTGACCACTGGATGCCCCGAATTCCCCAAAGCGTCGTCAGGATCAGCAGCGCCGGAATGTAGATGGTGCCACTTCGGAAGGAGGCTAAGATCGTCGCCCTGCCGCCCTTTCCGATGGACTGGAACAGCATGTTGCCGCAGATACATACCGGAATAAACGGCAGCGTCAGGCACTGGATCTGCAACGCATAAAATGCGATCTCATAAGCGTCCATATCCGTAAGGAATTCCAGCAACAGCTCTCTTCGGAACACATACACCACGCCTGCGAACACTGCCATGGTTACCAGACTCGCGCACAGGGTGAACCAGAACGCTTTCTTTACGCGGGAATACTTCTTTGCCCCATAATTGAAGGAGGATACCGGTTGGAAGCCCTGACCGATGCCCAGTGCCACACTGAATACGAAATTGAAAATACGGGATACCACGCTCATGGCAGCAATGGCAATATCCCCGTAGACTGCCGCCTGTGCATTCAGCACCATAGTGGACACGCTGGTCAGTCCCTGCCGCATCATACTGGGGAAACCTGCTGTAAGAATGTTCTTATGCACGGCAAACTCCCAGGTAAAATATTTCGGTGCCAGGCTGCTCTGGGTCTTTCCACGCAGGAAAAAGAATAACAGGATTCCGAAGGATATGTACTGAGAGATCATAGTGGAAAGTGCCGCTCCCCGGATGCCAAGATTTAATCCCCACATAAGGATGGCATCTCCCGCCATATTTAAGATACCGCCTAAGACCAGTCCTACCATCGCCAGATTGGCATAGCCTTCATACCGGAGCACATTGTTCATCACACAGCTGGATGCCATTGCCGGTGCCGACACCAAAATATAGAAAGCATAGATTCTCGCATAGGGAAGGATGGTCTCCGTACTTCCAAGCAATCTGCACAATCCGTTCAGATCCACAATACCGATCACTGCGATCAACACTCCGGCTCCCACCGCCAAATAAAATCCCGTTGCGGAAAAAGCTTTCGCTCGCTCCTTTTCATGAGCTCCTAACAACCGGCTGATATTGCTTCCGGCGCCATGACCGAACATGAATCCGAACGCCTGAATAATTGCCATCAAGCCAAACACCACGCCTACCGCTCCGGTAGCACTGGTGCCTAACTGGCTTACGAACCAGGTATCCACCATATTATACAGATTCGTGATCAACATGCTGATGGTAGTGGGCAGTCCCAGTTCCAAAACCAACCGTGCTACCGGTTCCTCGGTGAGCCGTTTATATTGTTTCTCCTCTTTTGACAATGTTGTATCACTCATATCACATAGCTCCTATATCATTACCACAGTTTCCATTCGGTTCTCTCTATGGTTTTACACTATTCTATGCCACAGTAATCCGCAGGCTGCTTCTGCCCGGTTTGAAATCATAATCCGTACCCATTCATCGTATCGCCAAAATAGCGTCTGCCCTTCCGGCACGACGCTATTATAGATGATTCTCTTTGAAAATGTAAGCCCTTTCAGCTGTTTTTTTACTTAAATTTTATGTTCAGCATCACAGCTTCTCACTGAAATAGCTCTTATAGCCCTCCCCGAAGATCTCCGTGGCACTGGTGACGATCATAAATGCCAGGGGATCCTCTTCCTTTACGATCTCTTCCGCCTTGGGAGAAATGTTTTTCTTCATGGCGCACATGATGACGCTCTTCTCCTTGCCGCTGTAAGCACCACTGCCCTGTACATAAGTCACACCAATGTCCAACTCCTCCAAAAGTCTCCCTGCAATCTTCTCTGCATGGTCGCTGATAATATAGATCAGCTTCGCCTCATCACGTCCATATAATACCACATCCAGCACCACCGATGTGATAATGACCACGATACCGGCATACAGTGCCTTGTCAATGTTTTGGAATACAAACGCTGATGCTATGACGATAACTACATCTGTCAGGAAAAACAATGCTCCCGTCTTAAGGTACGGAAACTTCAAACGCAGCAGCTTAATAATAATATCTGTTCCTCCCGTAGTGGATCCGGCCTTGAACACCCAGCCCATAGATACTGCCATCAGGGCACTTCCGGCCAGAGAGGCAAGTAATGGATCTGTGGTCACTGCTCCTACCGGTGTCAGCAGGTTTGTAAACAGTGAGGTCATTGCCGTACAATAAATCGTAGACAAAATAAACCGCAATCCAAATTTCCAGATACCGATCAGCAGGATCGGTATGTTGATGAGTAACATCCAGGTACCTGTCTCAATTCCGAACAGACGATTTAAAATAATGGCAATACCGGTGATACCCCCGGGTGCCAGGGAGTTCGGATCCAAAAACATGCTGACGGATACCGCATAGACAAAAGAAGCCACCGTGATCATTACATAATCCCGGAACATCTGCAGGGGTGTCTTTTTATCCAGTCTCTGTATTTCCAGTTCTTTTTCAGTCCTTTTCGCCATATTTTCTCTCCATTCCGCATAAAAGCCGCATATCTATAATATGCGGCTTTTATCAGTGATACATTCACTTCTTTTCTAAGAAACTATGCAGCGACATCTGTATGACTCTGCACAATTATATATTTGCTCTGACCACCTTAGGCTGATAGCCTTCTTTTTCCAGGGCAGCAATGATCTCTTTCTTATGCTCGGTACCGAATGCTTCCAGTGTGATACGCAGTTCCACGGCAGCGCTGCGGTTGATGGATACAAACTGGTTGTGCTCCAGCTTGATGACATTACCGTTAACGCCGGCAATGATACCGGATACTCTGCACAGCTCACCGGGCTTGTCGGGAAGCAATACGGATACGGTGAAGATACGGTCTCTTAAGATCAGACCCTGCTGTACTACGGAGGACATGGTGATGACATCCATATTACCGCCGCTCAGGATAGATACAATACGCTTATCCTTCACATTTAACTGCTTTAAGGCTGCCACGGTCAGCAGTCCGGAATTCTCCACGATCATCTTGTGGTTCTCCACCATATCCAGGAAGGCTACTACCAGATCCTCATCCTCCACAGTGATCACATCGTCCAGATTCTTCTGTAAGTACGGGAAAATCTTACTTCCGGGAGTCTTAACCGCAGTACCGTCTGCAATGGTATTGACCTTTGGCAGGGTGGTTACCTTGCCGTTCTTTAAGGATACCTGCATGCAGTTAGCTCCCGCAGGTTCCACACCGATGACCTTGATCTTCGGGTTCAGCAGTTTTGCCAGTGTGGAGACACCGGTTGCCAGTCCGCCGCCACCAATAGGAACTAAAATGTAGTCTACCAGGGGAAGCTCTTTGAAGATCTCCATGGCAATGGTCCCCTGACCGGTTGCCACAGTCAGATCATCAAACGGATGAATGAAGGTATATCCATGCTCTTCTGCCAGTTCATATGCTTTTGCACATGCCTCATCATAGACATCACCGTGCAGTACTACCTCTGCACCGTACCCTCTGGTACGGTTTACCTTGATCAGAGGTGTGGTAGTGGGCATTACGATAGTGGCCTTGCTGCCGTAGCATTTTGCAGCATAAGCCACACCCTGGGCATGGTTGCCTGCTGATGCGGTGATCAGTCCCTTGGCACGCTCTTCATCCGTCAGTGTGCTCATTTTGTAATAAGCGCCTCTTAACTTGTAGGCTCCGGTAAACTGTAAGTTCTCGGGCTTTAAGTATACACGGTTGCCGGTCTGGGCGCTGAAATAATCACTGTATACCAGCTTGGTCTCTAACGTTACCTTTTTTACGATTTCACTTGCTTCTTCAAATTTCTCTAAAGTCAACATTTCTTCCTGCATTTTTCTTCCCATGCCTTTCTGTCACACTTTCCTTGGTCTGTCGGTTATTCCTCCTGCGTATCCGTCTGTTGCTCGTTCTCGGGCAGATGCAGTTCTCCGATATCCTCCATATTCACATCAAACAATGCGTTTACAAATTCCTCAGAATTGAATTTCTGGAGATCCTCAATGGTCTCCCCCACACCGATGTATTTTACCGGAACCTTCAGTTCAGACTGGATTGCCACCGCAATACCACCCTTCGCCGTTCCGTCCATCTTCGTCAGAATGATGCCTGTGAGATCTGCCACCTCACCGAATTCTCTCGCCTGTACCAGCGCATTCTGTCCGGTGGTACCATCCAATACGATCAGGTTCTCTCTGTGGGCATTCGGGAACTCCTTGTCAATGATGCGGTTCATCTTGCGAAGTTCTTCCATCAGGTTCTTTTTATTATGCAGTCTGCCGGCGGTATCAATGAGAAGCACATCCACGCCTCTTGCTTTCGCTGCATTCACGGCATCAAACACCACACTGGCGGGATCCGCGCCCTCTTTTCCGCCGATCATGGGCACATCCGCTCTGGATGCCCATTCTGCCAGCTGATCTCCCGCTGCGGCACGGAAAGTATCCGCTGCGGCGATAAGGACTTTTCTGCCCTCATCCTTTAATTTACCTGCCAGTTTACCCACGGAAGTGGTCTTACCCACACCGTTGACACCAATGACCATGATCACGGACTGTTCTTTCTCGAAATCATAGGCGGTCTCATCCACCTGCATCTGCTCCTTAATACTTTCGATCAGAAGCTGTTTGCATTCGGAAGGCTCCTTGATATGCTTTTCTTTTACCTGCTGTTTTAATCTCTCCACAATGGCAGTGGTGGCATTGACACCGATATCTCCCATAATGAGGATTTCTTCCAGTTCTTCGTAGAAATCATCATCAATGGCGGAAAAACCGCTGAAGACCGAATCGATTCCCCGGACAATGTTATCACGGGTCTTGGTCAGTCCTTCTTTCAGCCTCGCAAAAAAGCCTTTCTTTTCCTCACTCATCCCTTTTCCTCCAATCAGCATTCTATCCAGAAAAACGCTTGCGTTTTTCTTGTATGAAACTTAGAACTTCTTCACGATTTTCATACTAATCGTCCAGGTCCTTGTCAATGAGGTTGACGCTGACTAAGGTAGATACGCCCTTCTCCTGCATGGTGATACCATACAATCTATCCACCTGTTCCATAGTGCCTCGTCTGTGGGTAATGACAATGAACTGGGTGTTCTTGGTCAGCTTATGTAAATACTTTGCAAAACGTCCTACATTGGAGTCATCCAGTGCGGCCTCGATCTCGTCTAACAGACAGAACGGAGACGGCTTCAGGTTCTGAATTGCGAACAGTAGGGATATGGCGGATAAAGCCTTCTCTCCACCGGAGAGCTGCATCATGTTCTGAAGCTTTTTTCCGGGGGGCTGTGCGATGATGCGGATGCCTGCCTCCAGAATATCCTCATCCTCCATCAGTTCCAGTGTTCCCTTACCACCACCGAAGAGTTCCTTGAATACCTTATCGAACTCTCTGCTGATCTCTGCGAATTTCTCCGTGAACTGTTTACGCATGGCGGTATCCAGTTCTTCGATGATGCCTTCCAGCGTCTTTTCCGCTTCCACCAGATCGTCATGCTGAGTCTTCATGAAAGTATAGCGCTCCATCAGGTTCTTATAATCCTCAATGGCGTTGACATTGACATTGCCAAGCTTACGGATCTCATCCTTCAGACCGCTGATCTCTCGTTTCATAGCAGGCAGATCATTCATCTCTTCGTTGCGGAGTCCTGCCGCATCGCTTAAGGTGATCTCATACTCATCCCACATGTAATTGATCTGACCTTCGATGCCGTCCTCCAGCTTTTTCTTCTGTTCGCCCAAACGATAGACTTCCTTATCCAGAGCATTCATGCGTTCTGACATTTCCTCTCTGCTGCGGAAGAAATCTTTCTGTTTTGCAGACAGTTCTTCCTTTTTCGCAAGGTCTTCGTCCAGCTTCTTCCTGGAAGCATCCTGATTCTCATGAGAAGCAGCAATGGTTTTCTCAATCTCCAGGATATTGTTCTTCTTACGTTCCACTTCCTGCGCATTTTCCGTCAGAGCCTCTAAAATCTCTTTAAGCTCTGCCTGTGCACGTTCCAACTCGCCGCCTATACGATCCACATTTGCCTGCTTGTAATCCAGCGCCTGACGCATCTTCTCGACTTTTACTTCCCATTCTCCTGCGTGGGCGGAAGCTTCGCTCTCTTCCAGTCTGCAGCTCTCCAATTCTTTCTGGAAGCCCAGGATCTGTTCCTGCGTCGTCTTCTCCAACTCTTCGCTGGCAGCCAGTTCCTGCGTAATGGATTCCTTGCCGGAACGGATCTCGAAGATCCTGGTCTCGATCTCCTGCTCCTCCAGCTTCAGAGACTGTGCACTCTCCGCCTCTTCTTCCATACGCTCTCTTGCCTGGGAGATGTTCAATCTTGCGGTATTCTGCTCAATGGACTTGCGCTGCATCTCAGTCTTCAGTGCTTCCAGATCCATACGAAGTTTATTTCTCTTACTCTTGGTGTCTTCGATCTTCTGATTGTAGGTTTTGATATCCTCAGAGAGCTTTTTCACCTTTTTCTCCAGTTCGTCCATCTCACGACGTCTTCCCAGGAGATTGCTGTTGTTTTTAAAAGCACCGCCGCTGATGGCACCACCGGGAACTAAGAGTTCACCTTCCAAAGTGACCATGCGAATGCCGTAATCGAATTTTCTAGCGATCTTCACAGCATTGTCCACATTGTCTACCACAACGATACGTCCCAGCATAGCCTTCGCCACATTGCGGTATTCTTCTTCTGTGCCTACCAGTTCGTCTGCCATACCGATGACACCTTTTTCCTTAAGTGCCTCCGGATTCTTGAATTCCTGGGGCTTGGTAATACTGGTCAGAGGCAGGAATGTGGCTCTTCCGAGACGGTTCTGCTTTAAAAAGCCGATCATATGCTTTGCGGTCTCTTCGTTATCCGTTACGATATTCTGGATATTGCCGCCCAACGCAGTCTCGATGGCGGTCTCGTATTTTGCCTCCACCTGAATGATGTCCGCTACGACACCGATGATGCCTTTTTCCTTCTCCTTCTGCTCCATGACCTTTTTGACGCTGCCGCCGTAACCATCATAGCGCTCGGTAATATTGGTCAGGGCTTCTAACTTAGACTGTTCCTGATGAAAACGGTTCTGTGTCTCCCGCAGCTTCGCATCCAGTCCGGTGAGATTCTCACGGATATTGCCAAGCTCCAGTTCGGATGCCGCTTCCTGTTCCGTCATCTGACGCAGTTCCTCAGTCACGGTCTCAAAAGTCTCTTCCAGCTTCTTCACCGTTTCTTCTCTGGCTGCCTCATCGGATTTAGCACGTAACAGTCTGGAATTTAACTCTGCCTTGCGGATATTGATCTGCTCCATCATGGTATCGAAGCGACCCATCTTGGATTTGATGGTAGCTCTCTGGTTCAGTTCGCCAATGATGGTGTTTTTCCCGGCTTCGATATGATTGTTGAGCTCGGTGATCTTATTCTGGATGGCTTCCAGATCAGCCTTCGCTTTCGCCGCAGCTTCTGCAATCTCCTGCACCTGGGTATCCGTATCCTTTTTATCGGTTAAGATATCCTGCTTTTCCTGCTCTTTGCCGGCAATCTCCTCTTCCAGGGCTGCCTTACGGTTGTTCAGATGGTTCTCACTGCCGTGGGCGGAATTGATCTGCTCCTTTAAGACATTGATCTCACCCTCTAACTTACCGCGCATCAGACCGGTATCCGTCAGTTGTTCCCTGGCGGCTTCGATAGCGGTATCCAGACTCTCAATCTCCTGCTGGATCCGTTCGTATTCTTCCTTGATACCCTCATATTTTTCACCGGTCTCAACAAGTTCCGTGCTTGCCAGATTGTATTTTTCTTCTGCGGAAGCAAGCTGTTCTCTCAGTCTCTTATTTTCCAATAAGAACACGTTGATATCTAGGGATTTCAACTCTTCCTTTTTCCTCAGATAAACCTTTGCCACCTCGGACTGCTTCTCCAGAGGTCCTACCTGTTTTTCCAGTTCGGACAGAATATCATTCACACGCACCAGATTCTGTTTTTCGTTCTCCAGCTTTGTCTGGGCTGCTGCTTTTCTGCGCTTGAATTTCACGATTCCAGCAGCCTCGTCGAACAGTTCACGCCGTTCCTCGGGTTTACCGCTTAAGATCTTGTCGATCTGGCCCTGTCCGATAATGGAATAGCCCTCCTTACCGATACCGGTATCATAGAACAGTTCGTTGACATCCTTTAATCTGCAGGGAGTCCCATTGATCAGATATTCACTTTCTCCGGAACGGTAGATCCGTCTCGCCACTGTAACTTCGTCATAGTCGATCGCCAGCTGGTGATCGCTGTTGTCCAGAGTAATGGCAACATAGGCGTAGCTCAACGGTTTTCTGGTCTCTGTTCCCGAGAAAATAACATCCTGCATACTGGCACCGCGCAGCTGTTTGATGCGCTGTTCCCCCAGTACCCATCGTACCGCATCCGCAACGTTACTTTTACCGCTGCCGTTAGGTCCTACGATACCGGTAATTCCGTTGTGGAACTGAAATACAATCTTATTGGCAAATGATTTGAACCCGTGTATCTCAATACTTTTTAAATACATATCCTCTATCCCTCAATAGCAGAAGCGCCTCGTAAGCCGCCTGCTGTTCTGCCGCTTTTTTTGTTCTTCCCTGCCCACGGCCAAGGCATTCTCCCTCCATGTCGATCTCTACCACGAAGGTTTTGTCGTGTTCCGGTCCACTCTCCTCTAACAGCCGGTACTCGAACTCTTTTTTGAGTTTTCCTTGGATCAATTCCTGGAGATTGCTCTTACTGTCATAGAAAAGACGCTTGTCCTCTAAATCCGACAGAATGAAGCGGTCAATAAAAGCCTTGGCAGGCTGCATGCCACCGTCTAGATAAATGGCACCGATCATGGCTTCCATACCGTCAGAGGTGATGCTGTCTCTGCGTCTGCCGCCGGTATTCTCTTCGCCTTTTCCCAAAAGCATAAACTGTCCCAGCTCCAGGTCTCTGGCACAGAATGCCAGGGAAGGCTCGCACACCATGGAGGCGCGCATCTTGGTCAGCTCACCCTCCGGAACATCCGGGTGTTCCCGAAACAGGAAGTCGCTGGATACCAGCTCCAGTACGGCATCTCCTAAGAATTCGATACGCTCATAGTTCTCTGTTTTGTTGATCTTTTGTTCATTGGTATAGGAGCTGTGGGTTAGAGCCTGCTTCAGCAATGCTTTGTTGTGAAAGCAATAGCCGATGCGCTGCTCCAGCACGTCCATTGTATAACCATCCAACATTTTCTTGTCCTCACAAATGCTAATAGTTCAAACCCAGTAGTCACAATCAAGATAAGAATAAGCAGACCGTAAGCAGACGTCGGTACTTAGCGAGGGTATTATCCTCGCTTATGTACCGCTACGCTCTGCGACAGAGCGAGAGCGTGTCGCGTTTCTTACCTTGATTGGGGCTACGGAAGTTCGACATCATCATATAAACCGAAAAACAGGAACAGTGCCTTGTGAGCAAGCTCTCGGTCACAGTTCCTGTTTTGTCTTTGCATGGCTCGTAGCTTTACTAGTTCACTGCGTTCTTGATCATCTCTACAGCGTCTTCTACTGTAGTAACCTGCTCTGCGGTCTCAGCAGGGATCTCGATATCGAACTCTTCCTCAATGCCCATGATGATCTGGTATACATCGAGGGAATCAGCGCCCAGGTCATCCTGGAATGTGGTCTCCATGGTGATCTCATCGGGATCTACGTTTAATACCTCAGCAATGATTTTCTTCAACTTTTCAAATTCCATAACAGTTCCTTCTTTCTCAAAATATTTCTCTTGATTAATTATTCTCTGCAGCCTTATCTTCCGGGCTGATCTGTTCTTTGATCTTCTCGTTGATCTTCTCTTCCTTAAAAGCAATACACTGCAAAATAGAATTCTTCACTTCCACTGCCTTGCTGCTTCCGTGAGTCTTCACTACCAGACCGTTCAGTCCGAGTAACGGAGCGCCACCGTACTGGGAAGTATCAAAACTCTTTAATGTAGTCTTGAGTGCCGGCTTCACAAGCAGTGCACCCATTTTACTGCGAAGTGTGGACATCATCCCCTGCTTCACCTGATGCAGAAGTGCGGAGCTTACACCCTCATACATCTTCAATATCACATTGCCCACAAACGCTTCACAGACAATGACATCTGCCGCACCTGCCGGAATGTCTCTTGCTTCCACGCTGCCGATGAAATTGATCTCCGGGCAATTCTTAAGAAGCGGGAAGGTTTCTTTTACCAGCGCGTTGCCCTTCTCCTCCTCGGCGCCGATATTCACAATACCGACTCTCGGATTCTTTACTCCCATAACGCTTTCCATATAGACACTGCCCATCTTGGCAAATTGGACTAGCATGGAAGGTCTCGCATCTACGTTGGCTCCACAGTCTAACAGAAGGCTTACGCCCTTCTCCGTAGGGATCAGAGGCGCTAAAGGAGGTCTCTCCACACCGCGGATACGACCTACGATCACCTGGCCGCCTACCAGTACCGCACCGGTACTTCCCGCAGATACAAATGCATCGCATTCACCGTTCTTCACCATATACATGGCTTTGACAATGGAGGAATCCTTCTTCCGACGGATCGCCATGACCGGAGGTTCTGCCGTCTCAATGACTTCTTCAGCATGTACGACTTCCAGCTGCTCTGCATCATAGCTGTACGCCTTTAATTCCTCACGGATCACAGGCTCCTTGCCTACCAGGAATACTTTGACGCGCTTATCTGCGTTGACAGCTTCCACAGCACCTTTTACGATCTCTGCCGGAGCATTATCGCCACCCATTGCGTCTACAGCAACATTTACATATTCTGCCATTTCGTCGTTCCTTTACCTGTTTATGTTTATCCGCTCATCATCAAACCGCTCCGTGGATCACACCAAACAGTTTGATGATGGCAGATTCATTCTTACTATACTAAAGGCGTATATAAAAAGCAAGTGATTTTTTTGTGAAAGCAAAAGGAGATTCCATCCGGAATCTCCTCTTCTCTTTTCACTTAATTTCGCTTCATTGATTTATCAATTAATCAACGCTTACGACCTGCTTCTTATTGTAAGAACCGCAAGCCTTGCAAACTCTGTGAGGCATCATCAGTGCACCACATTTGCTGCACTTTACCAATGTAGGAGCGCTCATTTTCCAGTTTGCTCTTCTCTTATCTCTTCTACCTTTGGAAGATTTATTCTTAGGACAAATAGACATCGTTACACCTCCTTATTCGCGTTGAAGATATCTTGGATTGCTGCCATACGAGGATCCGGTACGAAAGTATCGCAACCACATTCCTTCAGATTCCTGTTCTGACCACATACAGGGCAGATACCCCTGCAGTCTTCCTTACACAGGATCTTTGCCGGCCAATTCACCAGAATTTCATCGTACACAAAAGCCTCTACATCCAGCTGCCATCCATCCATAAAGCTCTGCTCGGTATCTTCTTCCTCACTTACTTCCGCTTCCGGAGAATAAACGATTCTGTCAAACTTAAGCTTCATTGCTGTAGGTACTTCAGTAAGGCACCTGTCACATTTCGTGTCAAAGGTAAGCTCTGCAGTGCCGGTTACTTTTGCCTTGTTCACACCGATGTTGGTAAAAGTAAGATGAATGGGTGTCTTCTCCATAATAGAGAAATCTCCCTGGCGGCTCTTAAAGCTTGTCATCTCAAGCGGAATGGCAACAGTCTCTACCTTGCCTTCGGATGTTAATACATCAGATAAACTTACTAACATAGCGACTCCTATGCAATATGTTGCGTAGAAAACACAAGTCTCCTACGATGTGTTGATTCACACACTGACTTATTATACATAGGCAATACTCTTTTGTCAACAAAATTTTGTAGGATTTTCATACAATTTTTGTATCCTATGTCCGCCTACTTTTCCAGTCCGTAACTGCGGATTGTCCATCCCATCTCATCATATCCAAACGTCATAAACAGATACGATAGCGAATCCTCCTGTACCGGCCGGAACTCTACTTCCACCGTGCAGTCACCCTTGCTGTCCGTATCCACCCCGGAAAGTCCCTTGATTCCCATGATCTCAGCTTTGCCTGTGTATTCCTCTTGAAAATATGTATTTGTGAAGTCCTTTGCTATCCGGTACACGGTCATTCTATCCGCTGTTCTCTCCACTTCTTCCAGTATTTTCAAGTCATCGTCGCCGCTCATAAGACCGTATCTCAGATTTAAGAAATAATATATTTCTATATCATCAGGCCTTTTTCCCTCTTCCGACCATTTCACATATTGCTCCGCCTGTTCATCGGAAACATCTTCCTGATTGGTAAATATGATCATGATGAGTGCCATGTCCGGTTCTATCTCTTTCTTTTCGATAATATTCAAGGAATGAAAATACATTTCCTTATAGTCTTCCTCTGCAGTTCCGGCATCCACATCGCCCCTAAGCATATAATATGTACTTCCGTCAAATTCAATATAAGAAAGGATCCATTTTTCATTATAGAGATAATTTGCCATCAATAATTGTGCCGGATTTCCCTGTGTGGACTGCTCATGGAATTCATCCAGCAGTTCTGCCCCGCTGCACTCCTCGAATTGATCACTTAACACATACACCGGATAGGCCTTCAGTTCTTCTATATTTAACGGAAGTTCAGACAGTTCCTGTAAGATCACCTGCGGATCTCTATTCCCCTTCAAATTTTCCAAAATGGCATCGGTCTGCACAATATTTTCCGCTTCCTGCGTTGCCTCCTGTGTCTGTTCGGCTGTTTGTTCAATGGTAGTGGTACTTACCGTTTCATTTTCCTGCACAGTGCTTTTCCTCTCAGCTTCCTGCGTTTCTCCGCCGCAGGCTGTAAGAAATAAACATGCCAGAATTACCCCGGTCAAACGTTTCCTTCGCCAGCATTTTTTACACATCTTCATGTTCCGTTCCCTCCCACAGTCTACGATGGTTGTTTTATCAAATTATAACAGATAATAACACACCATTGCATCATACTTGCATCATTTCCCTCTCTTTTTATTTTCAGATGCAAAAACCGGATTGCTGCGATAACCGATCGCCTTGATGACCCTGTCATACGGCAGCGCTTTTCGCTGTCCGTCTTTGCCTGAAATGATAACTTCATCTTCCGTAATTTCTTCCACCCTGCTTTCGAGATAAACAGGAACTTTGTTGGTTTCGAAAAAATCACGAAGATAAGATGAGTTTGCCAGACACAGTCCGCGGACTGCCATAAGATCGTTCTTTGCTTCGACAATCTGCGGCCGTTTTCCTTTGCGATAAAGGTCGTACGCTATCTCGCAACCGCTCAGACCGCCGCCGATGATGACAAAATCATCACCTTCATCCTGGCCCCTGAGATAATCCAGCGCATCAATGGCATGTTCCCCGCCCGGGATCCGCAGTTTCTGATCCACACTGCCGCTGGCCACAACGACGACGTCCGCATCCAGTTCATCGAGGTTGTGCACTTCATGTTCATAACATACGTTGATCTTCATTTTGTCAATCTGGCGGCGGTACCAGTTGATCAGTTCTTTGTCTTTTTCCTTAAAGTCCGGTGCGGATGCTGCGATAAAGACACCGCCCAGCTCTTTCCCCTTTTCATAAATGGTAACATCATGACCGCGCAGTGCGGCAACGCGGGAAAACTCCATACCGGCAATACCGCCGCCGATCACGGCGATCCTCTTCTTTTTCTTAGCGGGATACAGGTCATATTTATGTCCCTGCATCGTCTGCGGATTCAATGCGCAGCGGGCCATGCCACGGGCATCGCTGAAGCTTTCGTCATTTGCCACGCCTTTATAATGAGCCAAAGGAAAACATCCGTTATGGCAGCAGATGCATGGAAGAATATCCTCTTCACGCCCCTGGATCAGTTTTTTCACCCAGGCCCCGTCAGCCAAAAACTGTCTTGCCACTCCCATCGCATCAATTTTGTGGTCGCGGATGGCGGCACTCGCGGCCTGCGGCGTCATGCGCCCGGCACAGACGACCGGAATGTTCACAAACTGCTTGATCTTCGAAACATCTTCCAGATTGCAGTTTTCCGGCATATACTGCGGCGGATGCGACCAGTACCAGGCATCATAAGTACCGTTGTCCGCATTCAGCATATCATAGCCGGCAGCCTCCAGAAAACGAACCGCTCTTTCGTTTTCCAACTGATCACGGCCGACTTCCACATAGTCTTCTCCCGGAACAGCTCCTTTGCCAAATCCTTTTGTCTTGCTGAGCGCGGAATAACGAAGAGAGACCGGATAATCTTTTCCGCAGGCTTTTTTGATGGCCTGCACGACTTCAGCCGCAAAACGATAACGGTTTTCAAAGCTGCCGCCATACTCATCTTTACGATGATTGGTATACGGCAGCGTAAACTGATCCATCAGATAGCCTTCATGTACGGCATGCACCTCGATGCCGTCCACACCCGCCTCTTTGCATAGTTTGGCCGTTTTGGCAAAGGCATCGATCAGCTCATGAATTTCTTCTTTTGTAATCTCGCGGCACATCACATCCTCTGCCCACCGTGAAGGAAGCGGACTTGGCGATGCACAGATATAGGAGGCATCAACGATCGGCTTTGCAATCGTGCCGAGGGCTTTGTTTTTCAACAAAATTTTCAGATCCTCGGTGATCGCAAAACTGCGTCCGAAACCGGCAGTCAGCTGTACGAACAGCTTCGCTCCGGTCGCATGAATTTCCTCCATATACGGTTTCAGCTGGCGAAACATCCTTTTATTCTGATAAAGCCATCTTCCGCCGATCGTATCCCGCAGCGGCGCAATGCCCGGGATGATCAGGCCCACATCATTGCGGGCACGACGTAAAAAGAAATCAGCCGCTACTTTATCAAAATGATTCGGTTCCATCCAGCCAAACAAAGACGTGCCTCCCATCGGGCACAAGACGATACGATTTTTAATTTCCACATTGCCTATCTTCCAAGGCTGAAACAACACTTCATATTCTTTTTTCATAGAAACCTCTCAATATGCCACAGGCACATCAATTTCCATATCTGATTTCGGATACGTCACACAAGGATGAATGCATCCGAATTTTTTATCAGCTTCTCTTCGTCCGTCACGTCCCTGCGCAATGCTGTAATCACCGGAAATCCACTTACTGTGACAGAAACCGCAGCCGCCGGCGCGGCACTTGTTCGGCGCATTGATACCGGCACGTTCCATCGCGACCAGCAGGGTCTCATTTTCCTTTGCGTCGATCACATATGTCTGAGCACGCATGCGTACCGTCAGCCGATACGTTTTCGGATCCTCAATATCCAGATCCTTACAGCAGGACGCATCCTTGCGCACTGCCTTCAAAGGAAGCGCATAAGGCTGAAGCTGCTTCATGATAAAATCATACATCTGCGGCGGACCGCACATGAATATTGTCGATTCGCGAATATCCGCATATTTTTCGATCAGATCAACGCTCACGAAACCATGCTCGAACCCTTCTTTTTCCTCATCGCTGAGCACATAAACAATTTTGATTCCCAGACGCTTCAACTGTTCAAGCTCGTCACGGAAAGCAATCTGTTTTTCGCTGCGCACACCGTAAAACAGCGTCATTTCATAACGGTCATTTTGCTGAGCCGCACTTTTGGCCATCGAAAGGATCGGCGTGATGCCGCTTCCTCCGGCAACGGCAATGACCTTTCTGCTGTCGCGCACGCTTTCATAATAAAATTCGCCGCTTGGTTCGCTCATCATAAAACGATCCTTAACTTTTGCCTCGTGATGCATATAAGATGACAAAAGACCGGCATCTTCGATACCTAAGATCAGGATGCCTTTCAATGCTTCATCCGGCGAAGACGCAATCGAGTACGGGCGACTGACCAGACTATCGCCGATTTTCACCTGCAAAGATACATATTGACCCGCACGGAAAAATGGAAAGGCCTTTTGATCGACACGACGGAAAACAAACGCTTTGATCGTATCTGTCAACGAACGGATTTCCGTCAGTTCTGCTTCCATAAAGCCCGGATGCAGTCGGGCCGCCTGCTGATTGACCCGATATTCTTTCGGCAAAGGCGCAGGACTTCCGTTTGCCAGAGCTTCTCTGCGTTTCGGCACAAGCTCTTTAAAACGAAGCATATCCATAAAACCAAACAACTGTTTTTTGAATTTCATCTTACTTTTCCTCCTTTGCCAGATCACCGACTGTCTGTCGGCCGGAGATGTCTCCGGAAACATACGCACTGGAATAACCGCTGGAACGCATTGCATAGCCGCCCGCAAAGCGCAGTCCCGGGAACAGTTCTGCATCTTCCTTCATCATCATCATGCGCGGCATCAGGCTGTCCCAGTCACAGGTTTCATAACCGTAGATCACCCCTTGCGGATGTCCGCAGTAACGGGCATATGTCGTCGGCGATGCAATCGCGATCTCTTCGATCGCATCCCTGATCGCACACCCCGTCTCACGTTCAAACACCTGGATCATGTCTTCAGCCACCATATCCTTCATCAGGAAATAATCTTCGTCGCTCACATTGGCCCAGTCATCACTGGTCAAAAGCGTCGTAAAATACATCATGCAGGTACCTTCCGGCGAACACTGCGGATATGCATTATTCAGGCACACGGTTGCCTGCACATGGTTCGTGCTCACTTTTTCCATCAGATGATACTGACGCACGGAATCTGCCGTATCATAAATAAAATAATTATGGCTCTTGATGCCAAGTTCCCGGGCCGTTTTATTCAGGCCAAGGAACAGCGTAAATCCGCGGCCGGCAAAGGTGCGGGCATTTGTAGCACGGACTGCTCGTTCACTGACAGCTTTCGCCGGCAGCAGCCTGCCAAAGACAACATGCGGCGAACAATCGGCGATGATATGCCGGCTCTTGACCTCGGTTCCGTCATGAAGACGAATTCCGCTGATTTTCCCCTGATCATCACATAAGATTTCCGTCACTTCGCTGTTATACCAGATATCTCCGTTCAGTTCACGGATCCTGGTCTCCATGGCAAGACTGATTTCATGCGACTTCATTTTCGGCATCCATGCATCCTTTGTGATATAACGGATCACCATGGAACCGCAATGGAGAAAGCTCATACGGTCACAGTCAACGCCCAGATAACACCAGTACGCATTCAGGATATCCTGCGCTTCTTTCGGCATATGCAGTGCATCAAGCACTTCATTGACACTGTAACTGCCGGCTTTGATAAAGTTTGGAAAATGCTTTTTCATATAAGAAGCATCTGTCTCTCCGTTTACCTTGTTTGAATACGTTTGCGCATCCCGCACCTCATTGCACAGCGCAAAGAAATCCTCCATCGATTTGCGGGAACCAGGTACATACTCCTCCATTTTGTCAACGAAGGCATCTATTCCGAACGGCATGATGCAGTCATACTTTTTATCGGTGGTGATCAGATGATACGCTTCGGGAATACGTATCCATTCGATCTTGTCCTCAACGCCGAGACTGCGAAACAGTGTCCGGATATCTCCCGGATCCTGGGCAGAGCCGAAGTCATTCAGCTCATGAAGACTGGCTTCGAATTCGAAACGTCCCCGTTTAAAGCTGGTCGCAAATCCACCCGGCAGATTATGCTTTTCCACCAGCAGACAGCTGCGTCCTGCCTGCAATACCCGGATTGCCGCCGTTAATCCTCCGTTTCCGGAGCCGATGACAATGACATCATAATTTTTTATTGTTCCATCCATGATCATTCCTCCTTATCCTGATATAGATGATGTGTCCTGTTCAGCCAATAATCATATTCTTCCTGCGAACGAATGCCTTTGTAATAACACAATACGATGCGAAAGATCCGGATGAGCTCCTCATCGATCTGCCGCTCGCTCATTTCCCGATAGCCGCTGGCAAGCATGACCCCCAAAGCATAACAATACGTCTGCATTTCATGATGCAACTGCCATGCTTTTTCCGACGGAAGCTGCAATGCCTCAGCCAGCAGACATACCACATCCATGCGGTTGATGTCTTCCAGTTCAGGAACTTCACCCCTGTTTCGCAGGTAGAAAAACTTAAACAGCTCTCTGTGATTTTTCGCAAAGCGCAGAAAGAGAAGGGCAAATGCCTTATAGCTGCTTTGTGATGTTTTCAGATAATGTTCACTGATATAATGAAGCAGCTCCTCTTTCAAATGATTGATATTATGAAACTCACTGTAAATCGGCTGTGTGGAAGAGTGCAGTTCTGCCGCGATATTTCGTACGCTCAGCCGCTCATATCCCTGCGTTTCCATCACAGTGACCGATGCTTTCAGGATATCTTCCCGATGAATTTTTTTCACAGCCATGACGACAGCTCCTTTAAAAATAACACATGTTATATTTTTATTATATCATCCGCTCATCTACGTACAAGCACAATCCATCTCATTCTGTATTTTATCTTTTATCGCACGCAAATAAAAAAGGACGATCCTTCCGCTGCCGTCCCTTCTCTTCGATCCATATACAAAAAAAGCCTTAGATAAAGGCCAATGGTGTCAACCTAAGAAAATTTAGGTTGGCTCCTTTTTTTGTTTTGTACAAGGAGATGTTTTCCTATTCTTTATTCATAAATTATCTATGTAGTTAATTATATATTCCATATTTTATTCATTTTTAAATATTATCGTTTTATAATGTAGTTAAGTATAAAGGAGGCGTTTTATGTTTGTTCGTGTGATTCCTAATAATAAAGGGAAGAAAAAGACTTACTTCTGCGATCTCGTTGAATCTTTTCGTGATAAAAATGGTGCTCCTAAACACCGTGTCGTAGTTAAGCTCGGTCAATTTGATCAAGATCACTTGCCTTATATCCGTGCTGCTTACGCCAAAAATCCGGATTTGGTTTTTCAAAAGGAACTGGTGAAACGTTCAAAACAATAAGCATAGTATTTCTTCTTTGTTTTCCTGGTTTGGTCGTTTCATCAAATCAGAAGAAGTTCGTCTCGCTGCTCGCAAGTTCCCCAATGCCTTTGTTCGTAATTACAAATTTCCATGGTACGATGTCCTGCTTTTTCTGATCTTTCGTTGCCGCAAGTGCATCAGCTCTGAATTGAGCCTGTATTATTCCCATATCGGTTTGTCCCAGCTGCGCATCAGCCGTCAGGCTGCTTTCAAGGCAATCAAGAAAGTGAATCCCTCTGTGTTTAAGATATTGATCCATAATCTGGCTGAACGTTTTTATCGTTCGGATCTGGTAAAGACCTATAGAGGTTATCTTATTCTTGCGGAAGATGGTACCACTTTGAATCTTTATAAAACAAATGAATCTCTTCAAAGATATGGTTGGGTCTTCAATCAACACATATCCGATGAGAGGAGAGCTAAAAAAGCGACATCACGTTCAGCTGCTTTATATGATGTGACAAACGGTCTGATCATCGATTTCACGATGAAGAGATTCAAGGATTCAGAGATTCCGATCGCTATAGAGCAGCTGGATGCCATCCCTCTCTTGCAAGGATACCCAGCAATCTATTTGGCTGATCGTTATTATGATAGCGTGGAGCTGTTTTCTATTTTAGAAAGCCAAGGTCTAAAATATTGTATCCGTGAGAAATCAAACTTCTTCAAACATTATGTGGAGGAAATGGAAAGCGATGATGGATGGATCCAGGTAAAAATCGATGAAAACTGGCAACGACGTTTGAAATATGAGCAGGCCAGGAAAAGGTTTTCCACAGATCCTTATATTTCTATCCGTGTCGTAAAATATCGTTATATGATCGACAGGAATGGAAAAAAAGAATCTGTCGATCTTATCTATTTCACCAATCTTGTACAGGAGGAGTTTGATTCGAGCGATATTGTGCATCTTTACGGCAAACGATGGGGAATCGAAACTGGCTACAAGACACTAAAAACAGATTTAGAATGGGAACGTTATTTCAGTAAAGAATGTGACTGCGAGACA
>OOAD01000574.1_pt1 | contig 25519 bp, 28 predicted proteins | sample 1671151 | NCBI WGS metagenome assembly OOAD01 (sample SAMN06348127, study PRJEB24527) | human gut metagenome | biome: human gut; feature: ankylosing spondylitis patient; material: feces | host: Homo sapiens | place: China | collected 2015-10
GATTCATGGGATAAAACGCATGGATGTCTGTATTTATAAAGAACCTATGCTGACCAATCTTCCGTATCAGAATGAATACGAACGCTTAACGAAGCAGATGGAAGCAGAACAGGGTGCATATGCTGAGAAGCTATTTGAACCGGTTGTAAAACATTTTTTGGATGTCACGGGCTTGGAGATTGGAAAAACCTACACGTTAAAGCAGCATCCAGTTATCCGTTCCAAGATTTCGTATCTCGTGACACTCACAGATAACTTGAGCAGCGAAAACGGATTCGTAACGACAAAAGAGGGTCTTTCCTTCTTTGCAGAGGAAGAAAGAAAACGGAAGGAAGAAGCGGACAGAATTTTTCAGGAAGCAGAGAAGAAGCGGCAGGAAGATGCTGCAAGAAAACAGCAGGAACAATGAGTGAGATGCCAGATTATCATATCAGTGAAAATGCAACGGCTGGAATAGGAATCTGTGTTTTGATCGTTTTAATTGCAATTGCGGTAACAATTTTTATTCTTTGCGGTATGAAAACAAAGAAATATGAATTTATGGAAAAGGAAGACATAGAGACTGTCTATGGTGTAAGTGGCATGGTGAAGGAAAAAAGAGATGCTTATCACAGTATGTATGTGACTCAGCTTGTTATCGGAATTGCATGCTGCATATGCTCTGTGATTCCTTTATTTGGAACACTTGCGGTATCTGAAAGTGATTTTTATATGGTTTCAGCGGTATGTATGCTTCTAGCACTTGTTGCAATCGGAACCTATTTTATTGTGAGAAGTGCAACCAAAATGAATGCGATGAACCAGCTTCTGGAGGAAGAAGATTACACCAGACAGAAAAAACATGAAAACAAAAAGATGTCTGGCCCGGTAACTGTTTACTAGCTAATTGCCACAGCCATCTATCTTGCATGGAGCTTTACAACTAATGACTGGGACAGAACATGGATCATCTGGCCGGTTGTCGGTGTATTATTCCCGGCGTTTTATGCGATCGTGAATGGGATCAGGAAGAAATCGTAAAGAATATTGTGGAATAAAGAATCAGAGGATATAATAGAGAGAGAAATGTGAAATAATTCTGGAAAGGAGTAACAATTATGCCACAAAAAATGAACGGATTATTGCAAACTTATATTTCAGAAATAAAAAAAATATACGGTACACATTTATCAAAGATTATTCTGTATGGGTCCTATGCCAGAGGAGATTTCAGACCAGACTCAGACGTAGATATTATGATCTTGCTGGATTTGTCAGATTTAGATTTGAAGAAGTACAGCAAGGAACTTTCCTATATGACTTATGATTTCAATTTAGATAATGATATCGATATAAAACCGATTGCGAAGAGTGAGAGCCATTTTAAAAAATGGGTTGTTAATTATCCATTTTATGAAAATGTGAACAAGGAGGGAGTGGTTTTGTATGGAGCAGTATAATGAGAAGATAGGGACAAGAAAAGACCTTGTGTCATATCGTATAGAGACGGCAAAATCTGATCTGAAGTCTGCAAAGATATTATTAAATGCAGGTGAATATAAAGGCGCAAATAACAGAGCCTATTATGCAATTTTTCATGCGATAAATGCAGTTCATGCATTAGATGGAAGGGCATTTAAACGTCATAAAGATGCAATTGCCAATTTCAATAAAGATTATGTTAAGACAGAGATTTTTCCGCGAGAAGTGGGTAGAAAAATCGGTGAGGCAGAAGAGATACGGCATGCCAGTGATTATGATGATTTTTATATTGCAAGTAAAGAAGAATCAGAGCGGCAGATTGCAGTTGCAGGAGAATTTATAGAGTTAGTAGAAAAGTATTGTATGGAACATAATATTTCATAAATGAAAATATCTGGCGAGAAATTATATTTTCGGTCAGATATTTTTATTTTGTGCAAAAATCATTGACCTTATAGTCACTACACCCTTTATAATGAACCAAAAATCAGAGAGAAAAGGCAGGGTGGCAATTATGAAAAACATCAAAGAGGCAGAAGCAGAGAGCGGAATTAACAAACAGAACATCCGCTATTATGAAAAAATGGGTTTGATTCATCCAGACAGAAATACGATAAACGGATATCGGAAATATTCAGAGGAAGATATCAGACGGCTGAAATTCATTTATCTGTTCTGAAAACTGGATATGCCTTTAGAAGAAATACGAAATCTGCTGGACGGAGCAATTGATCTGCCGACAGCGCTTGCACAGCAGAAAGACAGATTAAAAGCGGAGCAGGAGAGGATACAGGGAGCAATTTTATTTTGTGAGTGGATTCAAGAGAGAAAACTGGAAGAGTTAGACGTAGATAATTGCCTGCAGAAAATGGAGGCAGAAGAGAAGCGTGGCAGTCTTTTTGCAAACATTCTTTATGACTATAAAAGAGTGATAAAAGGTGAATCTATTCGTGTCTGTTCTGGGGTGTTGGAGTTATCTATATGCTTATTTATGCGAAAAAGAAATTTTAAAAGCTCTTTTGTATTTCTTACAAAAGCGTTACAATAAACATAATAAGCAACGAAAATATGACAGGCAATGCCGGGCAGGCAGTGACGGGGAACATATAGTGAACGTCAGCCGATAATAGAAAAGCAGGAGGACTTCATGGGAAATTATCTGAATCCGGGAAATGACATGTTCTATAAGATGGTTCATTCCGAAATCTATGTGGATAAAACAGGTTTGATCGGGTATTGTAACCATGTGATCAACACAATGCAGAGATACATCTGTGTCAGCAGACCGAGACGTTTTGGAAAATCAATGGCAGCTAACATGTTGTCCGCATATTATAGCAGAGAATGTGATTCGGAAAAACTGTTTGAAGGATTGGAAATTTCAAAAGAGAGCGGATTTAAAAAGCATTTAAATCAGTACGATACTATTTTTTTGAATATGCAGGAATTCTTAAGCAGAACCGGTGATGTTGACAAGCTGATCGACCGGATCAAAAAGCTGGTGATCCGGGAATTGAAAGCAGAGCATCCGGATGTGGATTATTTTGACGATACAGACCTTGTGGAATCCATGCAGGATATTTACAGAGAGAAGAAGATTCCGTTCGTAGTGATTATTGATGAATGGGACTGTATTTTCAGGGAATACAAGCAGGACAAGGAAGCGCAGGAGAAATACCTTGATTTTCTGAGAGATCTGCTAAAAGATAAAGGATACATTCACCTTGCGTATATGACAGGAATTCTGCCAATCAAAAAGTATGGGACGCATTCTGCGTTAAATATGTTTGACGAATTTTCCATGATCAGTCCCGGACCACTTGCATCTTATGTGGGATTCACGGAAACAGAAGTAGAAGCATTGTGCAGACAATATAAAGCAGACATGTCAGAGGTGAAAAGCTGGTATGATGGTTATTCCTTTGAAAAAGAGAAATCCATTTACAGTCCGAGATCGGTTGTGAACTGTATGCGTTTTGAAAAAATAGAAAATTACTGGAATCAGACAGAAACATTTGAAGCGTTACAGTTTTACATTGATATGAACTTTGACGGACTGAAAGATGATGTGTTAAGCATGATCGCCGGGGAAAAAGTACCGGTGAATACGGGCAGTTTTACAAACGATATGACGACTTTCCGCACCGAGGATGATGTCCTGACACTGTTGATCCATCTAGGCTATTTGGGGTATGACTCGAATGAAAAATGTGTGTTTATTCCAAATAATGAAATAAGAAGTGAGTATGTGAATGCAGTGTCTGTGTCTGACTGGGGAGAAGTATCACAGGCACTGAAAAATTCCGCAGACATATTGAATGCCATCTGGCAGAGAAGACCGGAACAGGTTGCAGAAGGAATCAGACAGGCTCATTTTGAGACGTCACATATTCAGTATAATGACGAAAATGCATTAAGCTATACAATCTCGCTGGCATTATACGCTGCAAGAAATTTTTATACTGTGCATCGTGAACTGGCAGGGGGAAAAGGATTCGCAGATATGGTATATATTCCAAGAAAAAAATACCCGGAGAAACCGGCACTTGTGGTCGAATTGAAATGGGATAAGAGCGCAGCCGGTGCAATCAGCCAGATCAAAGAGAAAGAATACTGCCAGAGTCTGGAAGAATATCAGGGAAACCTATTGCTTGTCGGGATTAATTATGATGTGAAGACAAAGGAACATTCTTGTGTGATTGAGGAATTCGTAAAATAGGCTGACTTATTGCAAGAAAAAAGGAGAGAAAGTGTCCCTTTAAAGGGATACATTCTCTCCTTTTTGGAAAGATACCATTAAAACATAATTTTTCCTTTGTGTTTTAATAATCTTGCACCGTTTACGATCAAAAGGATTCCGGAAACAATTCCGCCAACAAGAACGCAGATCCCGATTGCAAGATTTGCAGCACCTGTGGAACTCATTGTTTTATAAATCTTTTCTTCCATGTATGATACCCTCCTCAAGTTATTGACAAGTATAGTTCTTTTTCATCTGCATTTGTGATTGCTGGTAACACACCAGTGAAATATTAACTTTATATTACCATTTTTCTGAAAAGAAAACAATGATAATCTGCAAGCTGTTCCAAAGCTCTCCACATCTGTGGTTACTGGAACGAGGTACGAGCGAACTGTAACCATCTGTGAGAAAGTCATGGATTCCAGTGATCTGCCCCGGAAAGCACATTCTCTTTGGAAAAATGTTCTGCCTGTACGGCATCTAATTCACAGACATATTCTGCCCGGTGTGGATAAGGTATGCATCTGCCGTCAATACAGTGGATATCATCGTTTAGGGAACGGTTATTGGATGTTGTGTCTGCGCTGGATGCGGGGTAATTTCTATATTCTGCGTACAAAACCGTATTTCGTGCATCCTCTTTCTTCCAGTCATGAAAACCGCATTCATGAATATGATTTCCCAATGCACATTCAAGAAAAACGGTTTTAGCATAATTGCGCCATGGTCTTCCGAGATAGACAGAATTAGGCGGGCAGTCCTTTGAGATAAGTTTACAGTTGGAAAATACATATCCGTATTCCTGACTTTCCGGTGTGGAGGCGGCAGTAATGTAGCCCTGAATGTCATTTACATTCGTAGTATGACACAGGGATTCTATCACGCAGTTTTCAAAATAAGCAGTGGCACTTCCAAAAATAAAATCAATGTCGCCACAGATATAACAGTTCTTATAATATTGTCTGCCGTTGATCCTTGGGGCAAATTGTTTCGGACCGATAAAACCGTCAGGCTCGATCTCTTTTGGCGGAAGCGGTCCGGTGAAAAGGGTATCCTGATGTCCAATCAGACGGCAGGAATCAATCACAAGCCGGTCACCATCGGCATAGAGCGCGATTGCCTGTCCGTGTGTGAGAGAATCGCCCGATGCATTTTCAATTGTGAGATTTTGCAGTGTGACGTCATGCGTATCAATGAAAACAGAGTAGGAGCGGAAAGTTCCGAGTTTTCCAATATCAGCCATGGGAGCAAGGGCGTAATCATCATAAGTCAGGACGACATCTTTATTTGACTTGCCAGTGCCGAGGATCGTCAGATATGGTTTATTGATAGTTATTTTTTCATGGTAAATGCCGGGTGCAAGATAAATGCAGGCCGGTTCATTAAGATCCATCGGAATGGCATCAAGTGCCGCGCTGATGGTCGGATAGACAGAAGAGTCTGCGGGGGTTCTGGATACATATAAAGTGCGCATTGAAAATAATGGTTGGTTCATTCCATGTGTTTTATGGAAAACCATGCTCCTTTTTGATTATTTTAAATATAATGTAGTATACAAAAATTGTAAAATCAAGTATTTCGAGTATAATAAGAATATAATTAAAAGCGATGCATGCTGTGAAGCATGCAGAGTGTCAGAATGCGTTACCATAGAGCAGAAGAAAATGAGGTGAAAACAGATGAACTTTGATCATAAACCACACAGGGGTGATAAACTTCAGCCGCTGGATGAGATTTCAGGATATAAAGTACGGCCTGGATTTTATGACAGGAATGGTGCGGCGCAGGCGGCAAATGGAGTCAGTTTTACCATCCATTCCATGGGGGCGACCGGATGTACACTGTTATTGTTCCGCCCGAAAGAACAGGAGCCATTTGCAAAAATACGTTATCCGGAAACTTACTGTATTGGAAGCACATATTCCATGCTGGTATTTGGGTTAAATATCGAAGAGTTTGAATATGCGTTCCAGCTGGATGGACCATATGATGAAAAAAAAGGACTGCGGTTTCATAAAGACAACATCCTGCTTGACCCATACGCCCGGGCAGTGACAGGGCAGAGACACTGGGGAGAGCGCCCGGAAGGTGGAAAAGACTTTGTATACCATGCCCGGGTAGTGGAAAATAATTTTGACTGGGAAAAGAGCCGTTTTCTGAATCATCCGTTTGAAGATCTGGTCATTTATGAAATGCATGTGCGTGGTTTCACAAGAGATGCATCTTCCGGCGTGAAAGCACCTGGTACTTTTGAGGGCTTGAGGGAAAAAATCCCTTATCTGAAAGATCTCGGGATCAATGCAGTGGAACTGATGCCGGTTTTTGAGTTTGATGAGATGGAAGACACCCGTGTGGTGGACGGAGAACGTCTGTATAATTACTGGGGATACAACACGGTCTGTTTTTTTGCGCCCAACACAAGTTATACTTCAGTGGTGGAACACAACCATGAGGGTGATGAGTTAAAGAATCTGATCTATGAACTGAAGGAAAATGGAATAGAGGTTATTTTGGACGTTGTATTTAACCATACAGCGGAGGGAAATGAGAAGGGACCATGTTTTTCCTTTAAAGGAATTGACAATAATATCTACTATATGCTGACACCGGATGGATATTACTACAACTTTAGTGGATGTGGAAATGTCATGAACTGTAACCATCCGATCGTGCGTAAATTTATCATTGACTGTCTGAGATACTGGGTCATCAATTACAGGGTGGATGGATTCAGGTTTGACCTTGCATCTATTTTAAGCAGAGACCAGAATGGTGCACCGATGGAAAATCCACCTATTTTACAGGGACTTGCATGCGATCCGATTCTCGCAAAAGCAAAGCTGATCGCCGAGGCATGGGATGCCGGTGGTTTATATCAGGTGGGCAGTTTCCCATCCTGGAGCCGTTGGGCAGAGTGGAATGGAAGATACCGTGATGACATGCGCCGCTTCTTAAAGGGCGATGGTGGGATGGCTGGAACCGCGATCACGCGAATTACCGGATCACGAGACTTGTACGATCCGGCACATCGAGGAATCAGTGCATCCGTGAATTTCCTGACGTGCCACGATGGATTTACTTTATATGATCTGTATTCTTATAATATGAAGCACAACGAGAAAAACGGCTGGGGAAATACGGATGGTGATAACAATGGAAACAGTTGGAACTGTGGGGCAGAAGGCGCAACAGATGATCCGGAAATCGAGGGCTTGCGCCGCCGCATGGTAAAAAATGCGTTTGCAACATTGATGTGCAGCCGCGGACCGGCGATGTTTTTTGCAGGAGATGAATTCTGCAATACACAGTTTGGAAATAACAACTCTTACTGTCAGGATAATATCACATCTTGGCTGGATTGGAACCGACTGGAAGAATACAAAGAAATCCACGATTTCTTCCGCTATATGATCCGCCTGCGGAAAGATAATGCGATCCTGCGTAAGACTACAAAACCGGCGGCATGTAAACTGCCGGAGATCAGTATCCACAATGGTTTCCCATGGAATGGCGGTACAGATAATAACAGCCGGCTGATCGGTATTATGTATGCAGGGAGAGATGAGAATGATATCCGTGATGATATTGTGTTCTATTGTATGAATGCATATTGGGAAACACTGATTATGCAGCTTCCGGAGCTTCCAATGGGCATGCAGTGGAAAGTCTGTGTCAACACATTCCTTCCATATGAAGATGGAAAAAATGTGGAAGAACAGACAGAGTTTTATTATAAAAAATCATTAAAAGTTCCGCCGAGAACAGTCATTATTCTGACTGCAGAGGAAAGTCAGTAAACAGAATCAGGATCTGGTGGAATTGTCGGGATTATTTTTAAGCAGCTGGCTGATAAGGTCGGCTGCGATTTTTTTGTCAGAAGGACGCAGATGACGATAATTATCAAAAACCACCGCTTCCTCTTTGTCGTGGATCCCGTTCCCAATCTGAAGCAGTGCCGACCGGTCTGTTATATAGTCGACGGAAACCTGCAGATAGTCAGCAATTTCGCGTATCACATCATCCGGAACATGAAGATATTTTCCATGCAGATAGCCATTTAGTGTGGTTGGGGAAATGGCGAGATCCTGTGCCATTTTTCGCTGTGTGATTCCGTTTTCCTCCATTAATAAGAGTACACGTTCTTCTTGAATTTTCATTAGTGAGAGCTCCTTTTCGTTAAATTAAAAGGATTTTAGCTCACTTGACTGGTAAATATTGGAAAGTACCGATTTTCTGAATTTATTCTTAAAATCTAAGAAAAAAGACGATGGCTAAATCCAGCCACCGTCTAATGTTATGATTTGACCTGTCAGATATTCATTTCCTTCGGCAAGCGTCAGAACAAGGGAGGCAACCTCCTCCGGCATTCCGAATCTTCCGGCTGGAATTTCATCTGTTAATGCAGCACGTTCTTCTTCGGAAAAGCATGCATTCATCTGTGTGTCGATGCAGCCGCATGCAATGGCGTTTACCTGGATATTGCTTGGTGCAAGTTCCTTGGCAAGACCTCTGGTAAAAGAATTCATTCCTCCCTTGCAGGCGGAATAGGCTACTTCACAGGATGCTCCAACATTTCCCCAGACAGAGGAAATATTAATGATTTTTCCGGATTTTCTGGAAAGCATATGAGGAATCGCCAGTTTACAGGTGGAAAATACGGAAGTGAGATTCACACCCAGAATATGATTCCATTCATCGATCGTCATGTCAGTTAGCAGACCGACATATGAGATCCCGGCATTGTTGACTAACACATCGACACCGTGAAAACGCTGCTCAATATGTGAAAAAAGCTGTGTCACATATTCGAAATCAGAGATGTCACCAATACTTGCAAGGACATCTACGGAATAGTCTCTTTCCAGATCGTTTTTTAAATGTAAAAGTTCTGTTTCACTTTTGGAGCAGGTGATGACAAGGTTATAACCTGCTTTTGCAAAAGCAACAGCGATTGCACGTCCGATACCACGTGACGCACCGGTAATTAGAACTGTTTTTTTCATGCCATTATATCTTTCTTCATAGCTTCCCTATCGTTATCATAGAACTTGGTCAACAGGGCGAGAAGCTTCATTTTGCGGTATTCCTCTTTGCTCACAAGTGGTTGATAGTAAGAGTAACGTCCTTTCTGATAAGAAGCCAGAAAGCCTTTTTTCTTAGCTCTTGCAAGAAAAGTAGATACTGTCTGTGGTTTCCAGGCAGTATGATAGCGCTCGTTTGTCTGAGTCATGACTGCTGCTAAATCTAATTCAGCCTCATTGTTCCAGATAATTGTCATTATCATTTCTTCGCAGGCTGACAATTCTATATTCTTCATAGTGTCATCTCCTTTTTTTGCTTGTCCGATTATTATAGCATATAGCCAGCAGCAAAACAGCCGGAAATTGCTATTATATTATGAATTTTTTGTTAAATTTTATATTTGTAGTATGTTTGGGTGAAATTTTGTGTGAAAGTAATAAAAAAAGGATATTGATGTGATATCAATATCCTCTCAGTCAGTCGGAATGACGTGATTCGAACACGCGACCTCTTCGTCCCGAACGAAGCGCTCTACCAAGCTGAGCCACATTCCGATATATTCGGTTGTACGTCCAAAACCGTACTTTGTTATATTAGCATAATTAAATGCAATTGTCTAGAAAAAAATGAATGTTTTTGCAGGTAATTATGTTTACAATTAAATTTGGATGTAGTATTCTTTGATGAGGTGATACATAACGGTCACTGTAAACAGAATAAATACAGAGAATAGAAAAAGGAGAACTTATGGGAAGAGATGTCATTATTGCCTGTGATTTTAACAGCAAAGAAGAAGTAGTGAGCTTTTTAAGCAAATTTCAGGATGAAAAGCCATTTGTAAAGATCGGAATGGAACTTTTTTATGCAGAAGGACCTGAGATCGTCAGAACAATTAAGAAGATGGGACATAAGATTTTCCTTGATCTGAAATTACATGATATTCCAAATACAGTCAAAAAATCCATGGCAGTATTATCAAACCTTGATGTTGATATGTGCAATGTTCATGCGGCAGGAACCAAAGCGATGATGTCCGCAGCGATTGAGGGACTGACAAGAGCAGACGGAACAAGACCTCTGCTGATCGCTGTGACACAGCTTACCTCCACAAGCGAGGAAGTGATGCAGGAAGAATTGTGGATTGACAAACCGATTGACAAAACAGTTATGCATTATGCAAAAAATACAATGGAAGCAGGGTTAGACGGTGTGGTATGTTCTCCATTAGAGGCAGGAAAAGTACACGAAGTATGTGGAGAAAAATTCCTTACCATCACACCGGGCGTGCGTTTTGCAGACGGAGATGTAGGAGATCAGAAGCGTGTGACAACACCTGCAAAAGCAAAAGAGCTTGGCTCTGATTTTATCGTAGTCGGCAGACCGATCACACAGGCAGATGATCCGGTAGCGGCATACAGAAGATGTGTTGCTGAATTTGTAGGCTAGTATACGGAGACATTTATAGTTTACACAGCTAGGTTGTAGCAGGAATATGTCAGTGCAATGGTAAAAACAAAAATTGTCGTGCCCGGTAACGCACGACAATTTTTACTTTATGCAGTTTTTGTAAGTTAAGAAAGAGGGAAACAATGGAAAACAAAAAAGGAATCAGCGGAAGCACCTTAAAAATGATCGCGATCGTGACAATGGTGATCGATCATATTGGTGCAGCAGTATTGGCAAGACTTTTAATGGTAAATGGTTTGGGTGAACTTGACCAGACAAATACAGATGCGATCATGCAATGGCTCTCTGCAAATGGAGCATTGTATTGGATGTACACGGTCATGCGAATGATCGGACGTGTGGCGTTTCCAATCTTCTGCTTTTTGTTGGTGGAGGGATTTCTACATACGCATGATGTGAAAAAATATGCGATGCGGCTTGGACTGTTTGCGTTGCTCTCAGAGATACCGTTTGATCTGGCATTCAGCAGCAAAATACTCGAATTCAATTATCAGAATGTCTTTTTTACACTATTCATTGGTTTGCTGACGATGATCGCTTACCGTGCAGTGGAAGAAAAAGAAGAGTGGAATCAGGCGTTGAAGGTGATCTTGTATATTCTGATCGTGGCAGCAGGAATGGCACTGGCGTATTTTTTAAAGACCGATTATGCCGAAAAAGGTGTATTCTGTATCATGGTCTTATACATTTTCCGCAAGAAAAAAATGTGGCAGCTCATCGCAGGATGTGCATCATTCATCTGGGAGACACCAGCGCTGTTCGGTTTTATCCCGATCGCATTTTATAACGGAACCCGCGGCTGGAAGATGAAATATTTCTTCTATATTTTCTACCCGGCACACTTATTGATTTTATATCTGCTTTGCTATTTCATGGGAATCAGCGGATATTCAGCGGTTTAGCTTTTGATAGAAAATGAAATACAAGCTTGACATAATACAAAAGGGGCAGGAATCGTGAATATATATGACACAAATGAATCAGTCGAATTGTACGACAACCGCGGAATTGAAATGGCAAGAAAATGCATACGCAGGGCAAAGAGAGAGTATGCGCTCAGATATCTGATTTTACTGTTATTATTTGCTCTTGGTATGGTGGATAAAATACTGTTTCCACAGATAGAAATAAAGCTTTCAAGCTACATTCTTCTTTATGTTATATGCATGTTTTCTATGATGGGGTTTCGCATTTTCCATAATGGAATTGTCGCAAAGCGGATGAAGGATTTTACGCTGCAGGAAAAGCACGATTATAATCTGGTCATCTATCGAGAAAATCATAATAAAAAATTTTTCTTAAAGAGTATAACCCTGCTGACAATGGCCAAGCAGGACATCCTGATGGAAAAACCGTTGGCTGCAAAACAGGCACTTTCCCAGATTGCAGTAGAAAGTCTGGGAAAAAATGTATTGAAGACCTATTATTTTCTGCTTGCAGCAGCATCATTTCGTGCGAGGGAGGATAGCTGGCAGATCGAACTGGAGCATTGCGCTGCGGTGCCTTCTAAGACCGTTAAGCTGTCGGATGATGAATTACAGGAGATTTTCAGAAGCGGGGATCAGACCAGGCTGATGGACACTGTAAAAACGTGGGAGATCATGGCAGAACAGGACACAAAAACAGAGCCATATCTGAATCTTTGGTTTGGAATATTGATGGCTGCAACTGCCGTAGGTTATGGAATCTGGACATTTGTTGTGGGAAGTTCAGATAGTTATTATAATTTTATGCTTATTGGGGCAACGCTGCTTTTAGTGGGCTTGTGGATTTTGGTTAGTGTAAGGATTGTTTATCTTCTGAGACGTTCCCAAAATAATGGGAAGGGACTAGGAAAAAAGAAGGGAATAAGATTTTTAACTATTTTTATCCTCGTGCTGGCATGGTGCTTTGTTGTAGTATTGAGTCTTGTGATTTTTGTGGGTGCAGGGAGTGATATACATACACAATGGGAAGCAATGAAGACGGAGAAGCAGCAGGAAAGCCAGAATGAAATATATCATAATGGCACAGAGATTTCCACAGAAACTGACATAAAAAATCAGAGCACTGAAAATACAGAGACAGTATCAGAAATAATAGAAGATACGGAACTTAAACCGGATCAGAGCAATATAGTGAAATCTGGACCGATCACAGACAGTGAGTATGCGTCTTTCCAGATCACAGCAGATGCATCTTCTGTGGAAGGCTTTGATGTGTTTGATGATTATGCTGAGACAATGGAAAAGAATTTCATTGGTACATGGTATTGTCCGAGCTGGGGTATGGCGTTCCGTATTCAGGAAGACGGTGCTTATATTTATACATTAGAATCTGGAAATATAGGATTTTGTAATCAGGAACCATATGTATGGGAACTGACAGACCGCTCCCAACAGGGGTTATGCCCAAGACTCAGCTTTTATTATGATGATAGCAAGGCTGGAGATATGTTTACATGCTATGTAGCAGGCTGTACAGATGATTATTTCTGGTGTAATCTGCAGGAAATGGTTTGGTACAGGCAATAGGTGTAATTTTGTGGATGAATTGAGAGTAAAAAGGAGGGCAGCATTTCCACTTCCGAAATGCTGCCCATATATTTTAACCCTGTGGATACGGGAGAAAACGGAACCCACGGCTGGAAAATGAAATATTTCTTCTATGTTTTCTATCCGGCGCATTTACTGCTCTTATATCTGCTTTGCTATTTCATGAGAATCAGCGGTTATTCAGCGGTTTAAAAGGTGCAGTCCTTAAAAGTTTCATAAGAAATTATACGACAGATATTAAGAATGATTAAGAAAAGCTTGATTGAATCACTGGCTCTCTTTTTGTAACATAAATTTAAAGTACTGAATGATTACAAAAAGAAAGCCGGGGATGAAAAATGAGTCAGAGAGAAAACGTAAATCCGATAAGGGAACAGAATCACAGAAAAAACAGCAGAAGATATCAGAAAAGAGCGGCAGCAAGAAGGCGGCGCAACACGATTTTTATCATGGAGATCGTGTTGCTGCTTATTCTTGCGGTGGTTCTTTTTTTTGTGTCAAAATTAAGCAAAATTGAGAAAACAAAGCTGGATATGGACAAGATTGAGGTCAATGAGGATATTTCGCAGGAATCCCGGAAAATTATGAAGGGTTACCAGACCATTGCGATGTTTGGTCTGGACAATCGCTCCAATGGAAATTTGTCGCAGGGGCGGAGCGATGTCATTATGCTTGCCAATATTAATAATGATACAAAAGAGGTAAAATTGGTTTCTGTCTACCGCGACACTTATTTGGATACCGGAGATGGAATTTTCCAGAAATGCAATGCCGCCTACGCTAAGGGTGGACCGGAGCAGGCGATATCCATGCTAAATGTAAACCTTGATTTAAACATCACAGATTATGTGACAGTCGACTTCAACTCGATCATCGAATGCGTCGATTTACTTGGCGGTGTGGACATGGAGATCACAGATGATGAGGCGTCTCTCATGACCGGATATATCCGGGAGTTAAACGAATTGACCGGAAATAAGGCCGAGAATCTTACGCAGGGAGGCACATATACTTTAAATGGTGTGCAGGCATGTGCATATGCGAGAATCCGATATGGAGGCGGTGATGATTACCGCAGAACAGAGCGTCAGCGTACGGTTTTGACCGCGATGGTGAAAAAAGCACAGCAGTCCGATCTTACAACCGTAAATAAGCTCATCAATGAGGTATGTGGTGATATCCAGACCAGTTTTTCAAATGCAGAACTGTTAGCGCTTGCGTCACAGGTTTTCCAATATTCCATTGGAGACACCACAGGATTTCCATTTACCAAGACAACTAGGGTTTTGAGCAAAAAAACAGGTGATGTCGTGATACCGTGTGATCTGAGCGACAATGTAAAAGAACTGCATATCTTTTTGTATGAGGACAGTGCTTACACCGCTTCCGATACCGTGAAACAGAACAGTGAAAAAATCGTGTCAGATACCGGATTTAAATCCGGCGACGGACATTAAAAAGGAGGGCAGCATTTCGAACTTTACGAAATGCTGCCCATATATATTTTAACCCTGTAGACATTGGAAAAAATAATGTCCACAGGAATTGTATTTAGACGGAACTGTTCCAACCCCAAACTGCTTTGAAACCGGCAGCTCCTTTTGATGATTTTATATTAAAGGAAATTTGTGACAGAAATTTGACTGGAAAGTGAAGAATCTCTTAAGCAGTTCTATGATATTTATAAACTGGGTATCAGTTTTTTTCATAACAAATCTGTGGAAATGCTTGCACAAATTGCCCGAAAATGGTAACTTAGTTTTGAAGATTAAGCAGGGTGGCTTTATAAGCCGCCCTATTCTGTTATAGAAAGCAGGGAGACAAAATCCTCTGCTCCTGTAAGGACAGTCGCATTTGCTCCGCAAACAAGGAGGATTATGAATAAATTTGTCTTACGTCAATCATTATTATTACTTTTAACTGCGACCATCTGGGGCGTGGCATTTGTTGCACAGAGTGTCGGCATGGATTATGTTGGTCCGTTTACGTTTAATGTGATGCGAAGCATCATTGGAGGTGTGGTACTGCTTCCATGCATTGCCCTTTTGGGAAAGATAAATGGAAAAGGCAACACGGAAGCTGCAAAAAAAATGGATGGCAAAGAGCGGAAGACACTTTTCATTGGCGGTATTGCCTGCGGTGTGCTTCTCTGTATTGCAAGTAATCTGCAGCAGTTTGGGATCATGTATACATCTGTCGGAAAAGCAGGATTTATCACAGCAATGTACATTGTGGTTGTTCCGGTACTTGGGATTTTTTTTGGAAAAAAAGTGAGTGGTAAAGTCTGGTGTGGCGTTGGGATCGCGGTAGCCGGATTATATCTTTTATGCATGACAGAGAGTGGATTTTCTGTTCAGAAAGGCGATTTTCTGTTGATGCTTTGCGCACTGGCATTTTCCTTACACATTTTAGTCATTGATTATTTTTCCCCAAAAGCGGATGGAGTGAAATTATCCTGTATCCAATTTTTCACCTGTGGAATCCTGTCCGGTGTAGGGATGGTTCTCACGGAAAAACCACAGCTGACGAGTATTCTTGCTGCATGGATGCCGATCCTATACGCAGGTGTCATGTCCTGTGGCATTGCATATACCCTGCAGATCATCGGGCAGAAAGGAATGAATCCGACGGTTGCATCGTTAATTTTGAGCCTGGAATCAGTGGTTTCAGTAATTGCAGGATTCCTTATCCTGCATCAGACGCTTTCTCTCAGGGAACTGATCGGCTGTGTATTAATGTTTGCTGCGATCATTCTGGTACAGCTTCCTGACCGCAAAAAATGAAAAGGCATTTTACAAAAATATCGTAGTAACATCAAAAAAACTATGTTATGATATTTATTAGAGAAAATGCGACGAAATGCAGGAACAGGTGACAATTATGATGACTTATTATAGGACGGACGATCAGGTCATACATGAAGAAGAAAAATTAAGTGATGGTGTATGGGTGCAGATGATCAACCCGACACACGATGAGTGTGAGGAGATCGCTGAGAAATTAATGGTAGATATTGATGATGTGAAGGCAGCACTCGATGTGGAGGAAAGTTCCCGTATCGAACTGCAGGATGGATATACGCTCATACTTGTGGATATTCCAACGATTGAGATACGTCATGACCAGAGAACTTATACCACTATTCCTCTGGGTATCATCCTGACACAGGATATCATTGTCACAATTTGCACGGAGGATACACCGGTATTGCAGAACTTTGTGCGGAGCCGGGTGAAAGAATTCAGCACAAAGAAGAAGCTTCGTTTTGTGTATCAGATCCTTTACCGGACGGCAGCAATTTATCAGGCAAATCTCCGGATCATCGATAAAAGACGTACTGAGATAGAAGAACGTGTTGGAAGCGATACAGACGACTCCGATCTGATCAATCTGCATGAACTGGAATCCACGTTGGTCTACTTTGCAACATCGCTCCGGGCAAATGGGGTAGTGCTTGACCGGCTGACGCGCTATAAACGGCTGGAGCAGTACCCGGAAGATAAGGAACTTTTGGATGATGTGATAGTGGAAAACCGTCAGGCGATCGAAATGACAACCATCTACCGAGATATCATCAACGGAACAAGAGAGCTGATGTCCTCTTTGTTGGATAACCGCCTGAATAACGTTATGAAATATCTGACATCTATTACAATTGTAATGGCAATCCCAACGGTCATTTCCGGTATCTACGGAATGAACGTGAACGAGAACTGGATGCCGTTTGCAAATACACCGCATGGATTTCTGATCATTTGTATTATCACATTGCTGATCTGTGTTATTACGATGTTGTTTTTGCGGAAAAAGAAGATGTTGTGATAGGGAAAGACAGAAATTTTTGAGATAAAAGGTATATGTTGTTTTGAGATAAATTCTGAAAATAACATATGCCTTTTTACGTGAAATATCATGGACAAGGTTATTAGAGGATGTTAGTATGATTTATAATTATGACGGGATTAGGAAATTAGGGAATGTTTGACGAAGATAAAAGATATAAAATTGTAATTTGTGATGATGATGAGACGTTTATAGATTTATTAAGTGAAAAAATAGAACAGGACTTTGTTCAGAGAAAGATAGTATGTCTTATAGAAAAATATAGTGACAGCAGAAAGCTGTTAGATAATATCGGGGCAGAAACTCAGTTGTATTTTTTGGATATTGATATGCCTGAAATAAATGGAATGGAGATTGCAGATAAAATATTAGCAAAGAATCTACATTCCGAAATTATTTTTGTCAGTAATCATGAAGAAATGGTTTTTGAGTCTTTCCGTTATAAACCACTTCGATTTATAAGAAAAGAAAAAATGAATCAGGAATTACAGGAAGCCATTTCGGCATTTCTGGACAAAAAAGAAAAGGAAAGCAGAATATTAGAGATTACAACAAGAGAGGGGAAATGTTGTATAGCAGTTGATGATATTATATTTTTAGAGAGCAGACAGCATTACTTGAAGATTTGTTGTGAAAACGAAAATTTCGAATTAAGAGGCAGGATTTCTGATTATGAAACAATGCTGGAAAAATATGGTTTTGTACGTGTTAATATTGGATTCATTATTAATTGTAAATACATTAAAATCTTAAAGACCAAGAAAATAATTTTATGTAATGGCATGGAAATAAACATCGGAAGCAATAGACACGATAAAGTGCGGCACGCATATATGGAATATGTCCGGGAGAAAAATAAATGGAAGTTGTAAGTATGGCTGCAGAGATATATGCAAGCGCAGCGGGAACAATTGCACAGATATGGATTCTTTCAGAATTATTTCCAAGAAAACAGTCTGTAAAAAAAGTATATATAGTGGGATGGATTTTGTTAAATTTCTGCATCGCGCATTTTGTGTTGTTGCCGAATATATGGCAGTCGCTGCTTGGCATGGGTGTGATGCTATTGATGTCGTGTATCATGCTTGAGGGAAGGACAGAACAAAAGATGTTAGTTATCATTGCCTGCAATGTTTTTATGATTCTGGTAAGTATGCTGAGAGGGAGAATAACCTTTTTCTTGTCAGGGGAATCTATCAATGAGATTAGTATTCAGGGATCGGAGAGTCTGGCAAGGGTATTAGGAATTGTACTTACGAATACATTATATTTGGTAACAGCCTATATTTTAACGCGTTTTTTTCATGATAAAATAAAACTGAAAAAAGAAGAATATATTATTATAATAATTTATTATATTATTTTCCTTATAGTGGTTTTATTATCAATAGCTATGTCACGAAATGTGGACTTTTCGCTTATATGGCAGAAAACATTTTTGATTTTAGACATGTTGATGTTTATTGCCAATATTATAGTTTTAAAAATGATATTTCATATAAATCAGCAAAATCACTATGAAATGGAAAATGCATTGCTGTATATGCAGATAACGCAGCAGGAGAAAAGAATCAGGGAAGAGGAAAAAAACTATCGGGAAGTTCAATTATTGCGTCATGATCTGAAAAGATATTTGGTTACATATCGTCAGTTGCTTCAGGAGGGAAAATATGAGGTTATAGAAGCTGACATTGATAAAATACTGGGGAAAAGGTTAAATACAAATCATTGTGTTTATACAGAAAATACAATACTGAATGCTGTAATTTGTGATAAGATGGAACAATGTTCCATTAAAAATATTAAAATAGAGGTGCAGGTAAATGCAGACAAAGATATGGATTCTATAGAATATGGAGTTGTGTTATCGAATTTACTGGACAATGCGATTGAGGCGGAGGAACAGGAAAAAGAAGAAAATAGATATATCTGTTTGAATATGGGAGTGGAACAGAATATGATTCATTTGGTAGTAAGTAACTATATCGCAGAATCGGTTCTGCAAAATAATACATTATTAGAAACATCTAAGAAAAATAAACAGTTGCACGGAATAGGTTTAAGAGGTGTTAAAGAGTTTGTAAAAAATAAGAAAGGTGAGATAGAGATATTTGAAGAAAATCATATGTTTGTAGTGCATATTTGTGTATGTGTATAAAGTATGCCTAAAATGGGAAAAGTACGCCAGATATATTGTGAAATAAATAAAATGCGGCTATTTTAGTAGTAAAGAGGAGATGAGGTGATGCCAATGAAGTTTTAACATATTTGTTTAACAAAAAGCTATCAATCATTAAATGTTTACTAAGTAAAAATTGAGATAGGAGAAAAAATGAAAGATAAACTAAAAAAATTAACAATTTTTATAATAGCTATATGCATTTTATTTATGTCATCTTCTGCTACATATGGGGCAACCGTTGAAAATAATACAACGCAAATGTATAGTTTAACAACAATGGAATACCAAGGACAAATTATAGAAATTCCTGTACTTACCCAAACTACTATGTCTAAATTAAGAAATAGTGTTTTTACATCAGAGGTTTATGTGTTCATTCCAGATATGACAGAAGAAACTATGGAAAAAAATGAAGAATATGTAAAGGAAATTAAACGAACAGGGAATTGTTCGGCAATGCGTCAAGCTAGATCTATCTATTTTGGACTTCCGGGATATATAGCTTACCATTCAACATTAAATTACAATGTTTCTTATTATCAAGGCTATTTGCGGCTTTATGATTTAATATCATTTAAGCTGGAACGAGAAATTTACACGCAAGCACCATTTAGAAATTTTTATAATGCGACTGCAAAGGCACTTCAAGTTGGAACCATTGGTGATCCGGGAAAACCTGAAGTATTGCAAAACCAGCAAAAAGAATACGGAGAAATTAAATATGATACATTATATACAATACCTTCAGAATGGGTGCCAATAGCGCCAGTTGACAGCGGCACAAAAGTGGGGGTAAAGTATGTTGTTAAATACGAATATGCAGACGGTACGGTAGGTTATTTGGAACAGTTTCATGAGGTGCAATAATGAATTCGAAAAAGGGCAAAAAAGTACATCTGGAAATAATTTTATTTTTTATAGTAAGCATTTACTGCTTATTGGCACCTAATAGGGAAACATGCATGGATGATACCTGGATATCGAGCATAGTAGGACTGAGTGGTTCTGTGAAATTATTTTCGGTAAAATTATTTTTGCTGGCACCATTATGGTGGGGAATTTTATGTTACATATTGTTAAGGCTTGCAAATCCTTATTTAAAGGAACATGGCGTAAAACTGCAAATAAATAATAGGATATATAAAGCATTGATAAAAATATTTACAATTGCATTTTTAATTGCATTAATATATTGGTCATGCGGATTTACCTTGTATGTAGTGTTTCCGCCTATGCCGTTTTTGGTTGGTTACTATATTATGAACCATCGTATTATTTTAGGAATTAGCTGGTGTATTGAGGCAATTCTTATTTATGTTTCGTTTGAAACTTGACGGTTATCTGTATAAAATTGTTTATGGAAATTATAATGGTAAATATATGTGCGTGCGTATAAAGTATGCCTAAAATGGGAAAAGTACGCCAAATATATTGTGAAATAAATAAAATGTGGCTATTTTAGTAGTAAAGAGGAGATGAGAAAGATTACTGCTAGGATAGTCCATTTTTTTATTGAAAGTAAAGTTATTGATGAAACAGATCAAGAGATTTATGAATATGGTTTGGAAATATTGAGTGAAAATGTAATGTTAACAGTCTTTCTTATATTATTTGGAGTTGCGATTGGGAGAGGCGTAGAAACAGGTATTTTTTTGTTCTCGTTTTGTTGGTTAAGAAGGTTCTGCGGTGGATACCATGCAAAAACAAAGCGAGGATGTCATATAGCCACATTTATTACTTATATAGTATTTCTTATTGAAATAGTTCATTTTTACAAGGTGATAAATAAATATATGGTTGAAATATATTTTGTATGTTTAGCGATTATTATTCTTTATGCACCGGTTCAACATAAAAATAAAATACTATCAGAATCAATGCATAGAAAAAACAGATTAAAGGCGATAGTATATACATTATTATTCGGAGTGATTATTTATATATTCAAAATTGAGTTTCCTGTGGTATCATTTGCCGTTTTGGGAACTTTAATACAAGTAGCACTACTAATGATAATTGGAAGGAGGGAAAAAGGTGATTAAATTGAAAGTTGCAAAAATGATGGCTGATATTGTATATCGAATGGCAGAAAAAAGTGTTGATGAAGCTTCTGCATGGTATGAATATCAACCGGAAGTACCAGAAAAATTAAAAAAGAGAAATAGTTGCAAATTAGTTTCGAAAAGGTCTACTAAATAGTATGGTGGAGGAGAAAAAAGCAAATGGATGAAATGATGTTGGAGGTACAGGTATGGCTTAATAAAACTTACAATGTAGGTGTCGTGGAGGATAGAAATACCGGTCAGTGAACAGCTTGTAGAGACAACGCAGGCAGGAATTGGTATTGATAAATGTATATGGTTTCAATAAGAGGAACAGCAACAGGTCCTACGTTTTTTACTACATATGAAAATCCAGTTGAACCAGACATTTCACAGGAATTTACTGTTTTCAAAAATATATATAATTCAGGTTTATCAATGTTTTATAACTGGTTGATGAGATAGTGCTATTAGTAAACATACTTAATTGAGAAGGAGAATATGTATGAAAAACAAAATTAAAATGGATTTAGCGTTATTAATGTTCGCAACTGTAATTCCAAATACTGCGTTTGCACAGGATTCAAGTAATCAAGTTCCAAGCGAACAGGTTGAATTTGCAGATATTTATATCGGAGACGAATTGATTACAGTTCCGGTTGTGATCGAGTCTGAAATTGCTTGCAAAACAGCACGAAGTGGTGTACAATATGAAGATACAATAGAGAGTGCAACTTATTATATCCCGGTAACTGAAGAAGGGAAAGCATATAATGAAGAATATGTAAGCGGTGCGAGAGCAAGAGGAACAGCGACAGATACTTACTTAGATCCGAGAAAATATCTGACAGCAACGAGTATTATCCGATATACAATGTCTTCAAATGATGAGTATGTTTTGATTAACAATGTTGCAATTACGAAAAACAGAAATCCAGAATCATCTTCTACTGGTGGATATTTATATGGGATTGGAACACCGACGGCTAGAATTGTGTGTGTTGGTCTTGCAAAAAATAACAGGGGATATGAGCAGGTAGTAGATTCCCAGAGTGTTCCATGGGGAACAACAGGAGTGAGCACTCCATCATGGTGGACTCCTGTAATGTGTGGCAGTTATTCGGATCAGTATAGGGGGCTTGTACAATATAGCTTTAATTTGATTTACAGTGATGGCACAGTCAGTTGTGCGTTTACGCATGGTCTGGCAAAATAAAGTAAAAAAGGAGGAGGCACCATGGCAACAAACAAATCATTAAGCAGAAGAACGATTTTCCTGTTAGCGGCGGCAATTTTGTATCTGATGATTCCACAGAATGCTACAATGCCTATGCCGGAGGAAGCGGTATTCCCATTTTCATTGTTGTCGTTGTCGCAAATAGCAAGAGTGTTTGCTTTCAGACAATGGATTGCCATGGATTTGATTCTTTTTACAGCAGTGCTGGTCATCATGCAGCTGATCCGTGGAAAGCATGAAGGAGGAATGTTTCTTAGAAATAAAACTGCAAGAATCATTTGCATGGCAGCATTCTTAGTAGTATTTCTTCCACTTGCATACATAACGATACCAACCGTATTCATTCTGGGCAAACCAGCCTTTATGAGCATGGATGCCTGGGTATTCATGTTCGGTAAACAGGGCGGCGCGAACCAGTACATTCTTCATCTCTGGTGGGCAGCATCAGCGGTACTGCTGGACATGGGAATTGCGAAATAAATTTATAAAAATAACCCGCATGGAATCAGAACATATTCTGTTTGAAATTCCATGTGGGTTGTGTTATTTTACGCAATTTGAACATAAGTTGGGAACGTTGTTATTGGGAGAATGGATGGGTTTATCGTTCAAACCGTCCACTTGCCCCACAAGGAAGCACAAGTCCATTGGATGACACCGGAAGCCCGATCTCATCGGCTGCTACCGTTCCGTGGTATTTTTTTAACACCGTGTTCATCATATAGCTTAACACCGCCGGCTGTAATCCGGTTGTATAGGAGTTGATCAGGAAAAACAGCGGATCATCGGATAACAACTGTCCACACAACTGTACCAGTGGATAAATCGCATCCTCAATCTTCCAGATTTCCCCTTTCGGCCCCCTGCCGTAGGAAGGCGGATCCATAATAATTGCATCATAGTGATTTCCACGACGGATTTCACGTTCTACAAACTTTACACAGTCGTCCACGATCCAGCGGATCGGAGCGTCCTTGAGACCGGAGGAGACAGCGTTTTCTTTTGCCCATGTCACCATACCTTTTGAGGCGTCCACATGTGTGACAGAAGCTCCGGCAGCAGCTGCCGCAAGAGTGGCCCCACCTGTGTAGGCAAAAAGGTTCAGAACCTTAATGGGTCTTCCTGCTTTACGAATTTTGTCGCCGAACCAGTCCCAGTTTACGGCCTGTTCCGGGAAAAGTCCTGTGTGCTTGAAGCTAAAGGGTTTCAGATGGAAGGTCAGATCCTTGTAATGTCCTTCGATACAACAAACGCTGGTCTTACAGATACATTAAGCGGAAAGATCACACTGGATACAGAGTGTAACCCATTACACGGACCACGTGTACAGGAAATCATCGAGAAACTTGAAGCTGGCGAAGAGGTTGACAAACAGGCTTATGTAGATGAAGAAATGTTTGCAGCTGATGATACAGTTACATCTATCAAAGTTGACGACGCTGACTATGAAGTAACAACTATTACACAGGACATCATTGATGGACGTGCATACTAATTATTAGTGTAAATCCGGAGCGTGGTTCATAATTCGGAGAAACCCGGGTTGCGGACCACGCTACCTTTATGCCATGAATTAACCCGCTTTGCTGAAAAAAATTCAGCGATGAGGGGTAAAAACCAGTATAGAAAGCAGGTGGAAAGATTATGGAACAAAATGTAGTATTGGAGATGCGTGATATTTCCAAAAATTTCACTGGCGTCCGTGCCCTTTCCCATGTGGACTTTACCCTTCGTAAAGGTGAAATCCACGCACTGATGGGGGAGAACGGTGCAGGTAAATCAACACTGATCAAGGTGCTGACCGGTGTTCATGAATTTGAAAGCGGTTCTATTCATATGGCCGGAAACAGCAATGCAATTTTAAATCATTCTCCGCAGGAGGCACAGGCAAACGGTATCAGTACAGTGTACCAGGAAGTAAACCTTTGCCCGAACCTGACTGTAGCCGAGAATTTATTTATCGGTAGAGAGCCGAGAAAGATGGGAATGATTGATTGGAAGCAGATGAATGAGCGCTCAGGAAAACTTCTTGAGAGCCTGGACATTCATGTGCCGCCAACACAGATGCTGGAAGAGTGTTCCATCGCTATCCAGCAGATGATTGCAATTGCCCGTGCAGTTGATATGAAATGTCACGTGCTGATCCTCGATGAGCCAACTTCTTCACTTGATGATGACGAAGTTGAGAAGCTGTTTGTACTTATGAGAAGACTTCGTGACGAAGGAGTAGGTATTATCTTTGTCACCCATTTCCTTGAACAGGTATATGCAGTCTGCGACAGAATTACAGTTCTTCGTAACGGCGAACTGGTAGGAGAATATGAGACAAAGGATCTTCCGAGAGTTATGCTGGTTGCCAAGATGATGGGTAAAGATTTTGATGATCTTGCTGATATTAAAGGCGAGCACAAAGATAAGAAATCGAAGAATCCGGAACCTGTTATCGAAGCCAAAGGGATTTCCCATAAAGGAACGATTAAGCCATTTGACCTTACAATTAACAAAGGAGAGGTTATCGGTCTCACCGGTCTTCTTGGTTCAGGACGTTCTGAACTTGTACGTGCAATCTATGGCGCAGACAGGGCAGAGACAGGAACCCTTAAGGTAAAAGGCAAAGAAGCAAAGATCAACAGTCCTCTGGATGCCATGAAACTTGGTATGGCATATCTTCCGGAAGACAGAAAAGCAGAAGGTATCATTGCAGATCTTTCTGTAAGAGAAAATATTATTATAGCGCTCCAGGCTAAACGTGGTATGTTCCATCCATTAAGTAAAAAAGAAATGGAGGAGGCAGCCGATAAGTATATTAAATTGTTGCAGATTAAGACAGCCAGCCGCGAGACACCGATCAAATCGCTTTCCGGCGGTAATCAGCAGAAGGTGATCATCGGACGGTGGCTTCTGACAAATCCGGATTATCTGATTCTGGATGAGCCCACCAGAGGTATTGATATCGGTACTAAAACAGAGAGATCGGAAGAGCACACG
>OOAD01000638.1_pt1 | contig 23809 bp, 20 predicted proteins | sample 1671151 | NCBI WGS metagenome assembly OOAD01 (sample SAMN06348127, study PRJEB24527) | human gut metagenome | biome: human gut; feature: ankylosing spondylitis patient; material: feces | host: Homo sapiens | place: China | collected 2015-10
TTATCCATAAAACTTTGCTGCCTGCTGTTACCAGCAGCTTTTTATCGCGCTCTGCGCGCGGAACTTTATTGTCAATAAAATAATCTTTTAATTTTTTGCTGCCTGCGCTGCCATACGGGTAAAATCTGTCGCCGTCACGCCTTTTGCGGATGCAAAGCTCATTACCGGCAATGGCAAGCGGCAAAGCAGCCTGTTTTTTGGTTATCTCCGGGCATTCTTCCTCAGTGCTGAATTGCAGCACGCCGCCATCCGGCAGATTAATTTCTTTTAATTTACCGGTACTTTCCGTAAGCACAGTAATTTCATCAAAAGCTGTAGCGGCACTAATTAATTTTTTAACCTCCGGCTGCGCGCCTACATAAAGCCTGCCGTAAAAATATGCCGCTGCCATTTTGCCAGGCAGTGCCAGCATTTTGCCGCTGCTGCCATTTTTCAAAAGCCCAAGCACTGCTTCCACATGCTCAAAGCCCAGTTCGCTTCCGCAGGCAGCCATTTTCTCCCACATCATACGCACAACGCGCCGGGTCACTGCCGCAAACTCTGTTTTAAGAGCCTCTGCTTGGCATTCCAGCAGTTTATCGTTTGCTTTAACATTTTGGTTATAAAAAACCTGCGCATGATAAGCAGCAAAATCATTATCTGCCCTGGCCAGCTGCGCCGTATTGCCAAGCGCCGCTATTACCCTGGGGTTAAAACTTTTTTCCAAATAAGGCAGCAGTTCTTTTCTTATTCTGTTGCGGGTATACCGCACATCATCATTGGTAGAATCATTGCAAAACCACAATCCACGTTCATGGCAATAAGCTTCAATTTCCGTGCGGCGCACAAATAAAAACGGCCGCAGCAGTTTTCCGCTTGCTGTCTGCATTCCGCCAAGGCCGGAAGTACCGCTGCCGCGCAAAAGCTGCATTAAAACCGTTTCTGCCTGGTCATCAGCCTGATGCGCCGTAACAATGTAATCGCACTTTGCCTTTGCCGCATAGGCAAACAATGCTTTATACCTCAGTCGGCGTGCTGCGTCCTCCAGCGAAAGCCCATTTTGCAGCGCATAATCCGGTGCTTTTACATGCCTGCATACAAATGCAAGCCCGCGCTCTGCGCAGAAGTTTTTTACAAATTCCGCGTCATCAAGTGCTTCCTGCCCGCGTATGCCATGTTCCACATGCATTACCGTTATTTTATAGCAGCATTCATTTTTAAGCTGCCATAATGCATCGGTAAGCGCCGCTGAATCCGCACCTCCGCTGCAGGCCACAAGCAGTGCGGAATTTTGTTTAACGTACTTTTTTATTTCTTTCAGCAATTTATTTACAGCATTGCCGGACATTTATACTCCTCAAAACAAAAAGGCACTCACCAAGGAGTGCCATTATGCTCTTATCTTTCACGGCTGGCACCGCGGCCGCCGCGTTTGGATTCAGTGTTGCGCTTAAGGTCAAGCAGTCTGTCGTCGCTGTCTTTTAAAAATTTTGACAATTTATCTTCAAAAGAAAGTGCCGGTGCCGGTTTAAAGCTGCGGCGTTCTGCATTTACTGCCGGGCGCTGCGGCTTAGGCTGCGGAGCCGGCGGCGGGGTAAGCTGTTTAATGGACAGCCCGATTTTTCCACGCGCATCAATAGATAAAACTTTAACCTTTACTTTGTCCTTTTCTTTCAGAAAATCATGTACGTCCTTCACATATACATTAGAAACTTCGGATATATGAATAAGACCAACCTTACCCTCAGGCAGCTGTACGAAAGCGCCGAAATTGGTAATGCCTGTTACTTCACCTTCAACGATTGCACCTACTTCAAGTGACATAAAGCAGACGATCCCCCTTAAATTAACTTGATATAGCACCATTATACCTTTCTTTTTAAAAATGTGTCAACCAAAAAATAAAAAACAGATAAATAATCTTAAGATAATTTACCTGTTTTTCTTATCCGTATCCTTATTTTCTTTTTCGTCGACAATAAATAACGGCACTTCATCCTTGCCGACCATGTTATGGTCCTCGCGCGCAAGTTTTTCAATGTATTTTAAATCGTCAAGACGTTTTTTCTCTGCTTCAAGCTCTTCTTTATCTTTCTTTAAATTTTCCACGCGCTGCGTGGTAGCTTCCAGCTCTTTATTTACCTGGTAAATCTTATACTCTTGCCGGGCAATAATAAAACCGCAAATAGCAAGAATTATCAGGCAAATCAGCAGAAAATCATGCCGTTTTTTCTTTTTGGTTCTGCTGCGCTCCGGCATAAGCACCTCCCCAATTTTAGCTTATAGTAAAATACCGGGCTCATCAGGCCCGGCATTTTAATGCAGTTAAATTATTATTTTGCGTTAACCATGTCTTTGAAAGCTTTGCCAGCTTTGAAAGCCGGAACAGTAGCTGCCGGAATTTCAATAGCTTCGCCGCTCTGCGGATTTTTGCCGGTACGTGCATTGCGTTTACGTGCTTCAAAAGTACCAAAGCCAATCAGCTGAACTTTTTCGTTTTTAGCAACTTCTTCTTTAACGGTTTCAATTAAAGCGCATAAAGCTTTTTCAGCGTCTTTTTTAGTTAAGCCAGTTTTTTCTGCAACTGCAGCAACGAGTTCTGTTTTGTTCACAGGAAATCCCCCTTAAAGGTTTTTTATTTTATCTATTGGCAGCTGCTGCAAAAGCGCATAGCTTGCCAATAGAATTCATGTAATTGTAAGTTCGCTGTAAAACGCAATATTCCTGCTTATCAGGCAATATTTTTATTTTTTTTCACAATCTTTTATTTCAATTAATTTCGCCTTATTCCAAAAAGCGTCCAATTCGGCAAGTGTAAAGTCTTTCCAGTCCCTGCCGAATTCTTCAACGCAGCTTTCAACGTACGAAAAACGCTTTACAAAACGGTTGTTGGCAGCGTTTAATGCCGTTTCCGGCTCAAGGCCGATATGCTTGGCGTATGCCGCTATTGAAAACAGTAAATCGCCAAGTTCATGTTCCTGTTCTTCCTTGTTTTTGAAAGCAACGGCTTCTTTAAGTTCTGCCGCTTCTTCCAGCACTTTATTCCATACGCCGTCATTATCCGGCCAGTCGAACCCTGCTTTTGCTGCTTTGGAATTAAGTTTATAGGCACGCATAAGCGCAGGCTGGCCTTTGGTAACGCCGTCAAGAACATGGGTACGCTCTTTCTTTTCGGTCTGCTTGATGGCATCCCAGTTTTGCAGTACTTCATCACTGCTACCTACTTCAATGGTGCCATATACATGCGGATGGCGGCGGATAAGTTTATTCACAATTTCGTCCACAACATCCTGCATGGTAAACGCGCCTTCTTCTTCTGCCAGGCGTGCATGGAATACCACCTGCAAAAGAACATCGCCGAGTTCTTCCTTCATGTTTTCGTAATCCATGTTGTCAATGGCTTCCAGAAGTTCGTAAACTTCTTCAATAAGGCTTTTGCGGATGCTGCTGTGCGTCTGTTCCATATCCCACGGGCATCCGCCGGGAGAACGCAGCGTTGCCATTACATCGGTTAACGGGCGGACATCCATCACGGAAACCTTTTCTTTATATTCCGGCACAAAAACACTGGTCAGATGGTCGATATTTTCCTGACGGTCGAGTTCATACAACGGCACCGTGCGGCATTCTTCATCCGGCAGGCCCAAATTGCGCAAAAACCATACCGGCGTTTCATCGTCAAGCGCATCCATCAAGGCCAGCTTAACATCGGACGCAACAAATTTGCTGTACACTTGCGTTATCATCAGCGGATATTTTCCTGCGTCGGCAAGTGCTTCAAAATCGCTGCTGTCAATAATCCTCAAACCGGCAATCGGGTCAATGCCAAGTTCCACATACGCCAAATCCAAAAAACTCATGGAAGGCAGAATTTTTAATGCAATCTTTTCCGCTGCTGCCCGTTCTCTCAAAAGCACAACCGTGCGTTCCGCCACAAGCGGGCTGCCCGGAACGGCATAAACAACATCCTGCGTCTGTGCTTTTTCAAGCACAAAATTTACAATATTGCCGTATACATCTTCAAAAGACGCGCCTTCTTCATAAAAATTATCGCAGGCCGTAAAATTAACTTTTTCTTCCGTCAGCCTCGATACACTTGGATGCACAGCAGTGCGCAGAATAACGCATTCCCCGTTTTTCAAAAGCTCCATGGTTTCTACCGAAAGCTGCCCGGCACTGCCGGGGCCAAGGCCTACTACCGTTATTTTATGCATTTAATCACCTCCGCTTTATTTTAGAACCGATAAACGGTATTTTTTCCAAATCATCTTTGTTTACGGCTTTTAAAACAAACAGCAGCACTGCATAAACGGCTATCGCCGCAAAAATTGTAGTTATTGCCGCTATTGTATTGCCAAAAAGCCCGTTTACAAATGTGTAAATAAGTTCTGCCGCTGCGGCCATCAGCAAAGTTGCCGCCAAAAGTTTTGCCAGCACTTTAACGTTAAACGTTATACCGCTGCGCAGCAGAAAAATAATGTTTAACAGCGCCGCAAGCCCAAAATTAATGTTGGAAGCCCATGCCGCACCGACAATATTAAGAGGAGTTACCGTTAAAAACATTACCGCACCGATTTTTACAACGGCGCTCAACAGCATATTCCACATTGGGACAGCCGTTTTGCCTATTCCCTGCAGCATACCTGTTGTTACCTGATGTATGCCTAAAAGACAGGCTGAAGGCGCCAGATGGCGTATTGCTTCACCGGCCTGCGGCGCATTGTAAATCATCTGCGCAATCGGCGTTGCCAGCACCCATAATCCGGCTGCGGCCGGAAGCGTTATAAGGCAGCAAATATTCATGGCCGTGCGCGATTTTTTTATAATTGTAAGTTTATCGCCAAGCGTAAATGCTTCTGAAATGGCCGGCACGATACCGGCAGCCAGCGAAACCGTGACTATGGTGGCCATCATAACAAGCGGCATGCCCATGCCGGTAAGGTAACCGAACAGCGTTGTTGCCTGTTCTATTGTATAGCCGCTGGCATACAGGCAGTTTGGCACAAGCAGCATATCTATACTGCTTGTTACCGGCACCATTATGTTAGCGCACGAAACTGGCAAGGCCAGCAGTGCCAGCCTTTTGGCGACGGCATAAACGGATTCTATTTCCGTATTGGCAAGCTGAGGCGCAGCAGCCGTGTTTTTACGCAAACGCCTGAAAAAAAAGCTAAGCACAATAAGGCCGGTTATTGCACCGGGCACGGCACCAAACGCAGCCCCGGCAGCGGCGTATTCCAAACCGTACGGCAGCAGGCAGTAGGCCAGCACAATCATGGTTACAACGCGCGTAAACTGCTCTAAAATCTGCGATACGGCGGGCGGCGTCATCATTTGATAGCCCTGAAAATAACCGCGGAAGCTGGCAAGAATTGTTGAAAAAAATACTGCCGGCGTTAAGGCTATAAGCCCATAATAAGCACGCGGGTCGCGCACAAAGCCGCTTTCAACAAGCCACCCGGCACCAAAAAACAGCGTTAAGGCAAAACACAGGCCGGTAACAACCATCAGCCCCAGCGAAATTTTAAAAACCTGCTCCGCTGCTTTAAACTGCCCCTTGGCAACTTTTTCGGATACTATAATGGAAATTGCTATCGGTATTCCGGCCGAGGAAACGGAAAGCATAAGCAAAAACACAGGATACGCCATCTGATAAAGGCCAATGCCTTCACCGCCCAAAAGGCGTGATAATAAAATGCGGTTAACCGAGCCGAGTATTTTAACCATTAAGCCTGCCATAGTTAAAATCATGGCCCCGCGCAAAAATTTATCTGCCATTTGCCAATGCCTCCTTTCCGTTTAATTTTTACCTGCCAGCAGCGGCAAATTCTTTTCCAGCCAGGGTAAAGGTTCTGTTTTTAAAACATTCATTTTCAGCAGCAGCTGCGGCTGTCTGCCGGTTTTTAACTGTATGCCGTTGCGCCCGGCATTAATCATTTTTAATAAAACATCAGTATCAAGCACTGCATTTTCGTTAAAGGTTATGCGCACTTCGTTCCCGCGCGTGCTGATGCCGGAAATGCGCATTTTGCGGCACAAACCGCGCACCGCCGCCACACGCCAGAGATTAACAATTTCTTCCGGCGGTTCTCCGAAGCGGTCGGTAATTTCATCCAGCAAATCGTCTTTTTCGCTGTAATCAAGTTCCGCAAAGCGGCGGTAAAGTTCCAATTTATACCGTGGGTCGCTGATATAACTGTCGGGAATATAACCGTCAACGTTAATTTCAACAATCGGGTCAGGTTCTGGCGTGCCTTTTTCCGCACCGTCTTTCAAACGCTTAATTGTGCTTTCAAGCATTTCGCAGTAGGCTGCAAAGCCGATACCGGCAATATGCCCATGCTGCTGTGCGCCAAGCAGGTTTCCGGCGCCGCGTATTTCCAAATCGCGCATGGCAATTTTAAAGCCTGCGCCAAGTTCCGTAAAATCGCGGATGGCCTGCAAACGCTTTTCGGCAATTTCACTAAGCTGCTTGTTGCGCCGGTACACAAAATAAGCGTACGCCAGGCGCGCCGAACGGCCTACCCTGCCGCGCATCTGGTAAAGCTGCGACAAGCCGAAGTTTTCCGCACCGTCTATAATAATTGTGTTGGCTAAAGGCACATCAAGCCCGTTTTCTATAATAGTGGTTGAAAGCAGCAAATCGCAGTTGCCTTCGTAAAAATCTATCATTGCATCTTCCAGCATTTCTTCGCTCATGCGCCCATGCGCTATGCGTATGCTGATGCCCGGCACAAGTTTGCGCAGTTCACCAGCAATGCGCTCCAGCCCGGTAATGCGGTTATGCACGTAGTAAATTCTGCCGCCGCGCCGCAGTTCTCGCTCCAGCGCTTCTTTAATCATGCCGCTGTCATATTCGGCAACATAAGTTTCAACCGGCAGGCGGTCCTCCGGCGGCGATTCAATTACGCTCATATCGCGCCCGTTAACAAGCGCCAGATGCAAAGTACGCGGAATAGGCGTTGCCGACAGGCACAATACATCTATGCCTGTTTTCCATTTTTTTATTTTTTCTTTCTGCGCTACTCCGAAGCGCTGTTCTTCATCTATAATTAAAAGCCCTAAATCGCGGAATACCACATCAGATTGCAGCAGGCGGTGCGTACCTATCAAAACATCAACATTACCTGCTTCCAGAGCGCTTAATATACGCTTCTGCTCTTTTGTGCTTGTAAAGCGGCTGATAGTTTCAACCCTGATGCCAAAAGGCTCCATTCTGTCGCGCACTGTCATATAATGCTGCTGGGCAAGCACCGTGGTAGGTACCAGCAAGGCAACCTGCTTGCTGTCCATTACCGCTTTAAACGCCGCACGTATGGCAACTTCCGTTTTTCCGTAACCAACGTCGCCGCATAAAAGCCTGTCCATCGGCACTGGCTTTTCCATATCGGCTTTAATTTCGGCAATTGCCTTTAACTGGTCCGGCGTTTCCTCGTATGGAAATTTTTCTTCAAATTCTTTCTGCCATTCGGTATCCGGCGAAAAAGCATGCCCCGGCACAATTTTACGCTGAGCGTACAAGCGCAAAAGTTCTTCCGCCAGAATGGTGATGGCTGCCTGCGCTCTTTTCTGCGTACGGCTCCAGTCGCTGCCGCCCATTTTGCTTAAACGCGGAGCCTGGCCTTCGTTGCCTATGTATTTATGCAGCATGCTTACCTGCTCAACAGGCACATACAGCTTATCGTCGCCCGCATACTGCAAAAGCAGGTAGTCGCGGTGGCGTCCGTCAACCTCAACGTTTTCCACGCCAATATATCGCCCAATACCGTGTACGGAATGGACAACGTAATCGCCGGCCTTAATTTCCGAAAAATACTGCAGCTGCGCGCCTTTATTTTTGCTGTGCAGACGGCGCCGCTTCTGCATGCCGAAAATATCGCTTTCGGTAATTAACAGCCAGTTTTCATTCCAGAACCTGAAACCGGCCGTAAGCTCGCCGCTGATTACGCTTACCCTTCCGGGGATAAGAAACGGCTCGGCATCAACATATTCAGATGTAATGCCTTTGCCCGTTAAAGTATCGGCAAGCCCGCGCGCCTTTATGCTGCTGCTCATCATAATAACCGGCACTATGCCGTCGTTTAGCCATCCTCGCAAATCGCCCGCCAAAAGCTCTGTATTGCGGTTATACGGCGCAACCGTGCGCACCGGCATATTAATCTGCGTAAAAGCGTTAAAATAATTATGCTGCAAAGCCGCAAGCGATACTGCTTTAGCATTGCCGCAGGCTTCCGTCAGCTCCTGTACAGTCCATAATTCATCGGCATAAGCCTTATTTTCGTTATAAATTTTTTCCGCCAAATCCCATAAGCGTGATGGTTCATCCACAAAAAGCATGGTTTTGGCACTTACATAATCAAAAACGGAAGCATTAAAACTTTCCTGTTCAGGCTCCTGCAAAGGTACAATTTTAATTTTCCCGAGATTTTCCATACTGCGCTGGTTTTCCAGGCTGAAACTGCGTATAGCGTCAACGGTATCGTCAAACCATTCTATGCGCAGGGGCAGTTTGCTGTTGATGGGAAAAATATCGAGAATATCGCCGCGCACGCAAAACTGACCGATTGCGTCTACCTGCTGCGTGCGTTCATAGCCAAATTCGGTGAATTTTGCAATAAGTTCCTGCTGGTCGGTTATGCTGCCGCAGTTAATTTCTATGCCTTCCTGTGCCGCAGTTTTATCCGGCAGCTTCTGCAAAAGCGCTTCGGCGGTTACAAATACTATGCCGCGTTCCTCTCCGCGCAGAAAGCGCAGGGCAGCAACACGTTCCGCCTGTACCTCGCGGCTTTTGGCATCGGCCTTAACACGCGGCAAATCGGCAGGATACAGTTCATACATCGGCAGTTCCGGATAAAACCAGTTTAAGCTGCGGCGGTATTCGCGTATTTCATCGCGACCGCTTACAAGAAACGCCAAAGAGCCCTGTCCCGCAAAAATGCTGTCCAGAGCTGCAATAATAACCGTTTTTACCGGGCCGCTTACGCCATTAAGGCTTACGCCGCCTTTTTTTAATGCTTCTGCCGTGCGCCGCACTTCATGTATGGCGGCAACATTATCAAGCAATAAATTTTTCATAACCAATCCTGTAAAATATTAAAATGAAACAGGGTTTCAGCGTTGAAGCCAAAACCCTGCCCATAAACCGAAATTAAAGTTTAACTGCAAAATCTTTGCGGTCAAAGCTGTGTACAGCGTCTACAAAACGTACCGTACCGGTTTTGTAGCGCATGGAAACGGTATGAGTACGCACGCCGCCGCCAAAATAACGCAGTCCGTTCAAAAGCTGGCATTCAGTAATGGCAGTTGCGGTAAACATGCAGTCATCACCTTTTACCATATCGTCAAGGGTTAAAACTTTATTTACATCGCCAATACCCATATCAAGGCAGCGTTTTACCTGTGCTTCGTCTTCCGGGCACAAACGCGCCTGCATATCGCCGCCAAGGCATTTAATTGCTGCTGCTGCAAGTACGCCTTCCGGTGCGCCGCCGCGGCCGATATACATATGAACGCCGGTGCCTTCAATGCCGGCATTAACAATCGGGTTTACGTCGCCGTCGGTAATAAGGTGAATACGTGCGCCTGCGCTGCGGATTTCATCCATCAAACCATAATGGCGTTCACGGTCGAGCAGTACGACAGTTAAATCGCCGACTTTTCTGTCCAGTGCTTTGGCTACGCGTTCCAGGTTTTCCTTAACCGGAGCGTTGATGTCGATGCATCCTTTGGCACGGGGGCCGACAGCAATTTTATCCATATACATGTCAGGAGCATGAAGCAGGCATCCTTTGGGAGCAATGGCAATTACAGCAATAGCGCCCGGCTGCCCTTTGGCAACAAGGTTTGTGCCTTCAACAGGGTCAACGGCAATATCAACTTCCGGGCCGCCCGCACCTACATGTTCACCAATGTAAAGCATCGGCGCCTCGTCCATTTCACCTTCACCAATTACAACCGTACCGCTGATATTAACAGTGTCAAACATTTTTCTCATAGCGTCAACGGCAAGCTGGTCAGCACCGTTTTTGTCGCCGCGTCCAACGCTGCGTCCGCAGGCAATGGCAGCTGCTTCCGTTACACGAACGAACTCCATGGATAATTCTCTGTTCATTCCTACCCCAACTCCTTTATTTTAATAATCACTTCATAACAATTATGCCACGTTAACGAAGTTTGTGCAAGAAAAACTATTTTTTATATGTTAAGAAAATTTAAGCATCAGCAATTTAAACAAAAATTGGAAGGGCAGCACCAGTGCCGTGTAGATAAGCAAAAAGCTGAAAAGCACCGTAGCCAGCGCCCGCTTGAAGTCAATAAGGTATACCGACTGCAAAGAACGCACCAAAAGATATACCATCCACAGCAGCCCTGCCAGAATTGCCGCTGCCAGCACCAAAATACCTGTAAATGACAATTTCGTGCTTAACAATGCTACCGGCGTCAGCATTAAAAACGGCAGCGTTGTGTAGCCCAAAAGGCAAATCAGCCCGACGGCATCTCCGGCCAGCGCTCCCATAGTACACAAAATACCGTGCAGCAAAAAGCCGTACATTAAAAGGCATACGCCCGTTATAACCAGTACAACGGCAATAATGCCAAAACGTACCGATAAAGGCTGTTCCAGAAAAAGCTGGTTTGTTATCACGCCGCAGAACAGGCCGACGCTCATGGTAAAATACCACAGGCTGCGCCACAGGCATTTTTCCTTAACCAGCATTTCCATGCCGTCCCTGGTAGAAAATAATACATCAAAAGTTTTGCGCCTCATAAGGCATCACCTCTCAGCCTTGGGGACGGGTGCTGTTTTCATATCTGCGGCTGCGCCGTTCAAAGCATTTTCAAGCTGAGATAAAATAAGTTCGCTTAAACGTGCTTCAAACAAAATCTGCCACGGTTTTGCCGTTTGTTTTTCCTTAATTTCGGGTATGCCGTTTACGCCTATTAATTTACCGGCAGCTTCCAGAGCATCATAATAATTGCCTATTTCATCAACAAGGCCCAGCTGCTGCGCCTGTTTGCCGGTATAAACCCTGCCGTCTGCCAGAGCACGCACGGCGGCAGTATCTATTTTGCGGCCGTTAGCCACAACGGCAATAAATTCATCATACAGCTGATTTACTATTCCCTGTAAAATTTCGCGTTCTTCCGCGGTCATTTCCCTGTCGGGAGATAAAATATCTTTATGCGGGCCGCTTTTGATTTTGCCGGTATAAACACCGATTTTTTTATACAAATCTTCAACGTTCATATAAGGCATATATACGCCAATGCTGCCGGTAAGGGTAGAAGAATTGGCATAAATAACATCGCTGTAAGAAGCAAGCCAATATGCCGCAGAAGCAGCCTGGTCGCCCATGGAAGTTACTATCGGCTTTTTTGTGGTTTCTTTAAAGCGCTCCAGTTCGCGCCCCACTTCTTCCGCAGCAGTTACGCTGCCGCCCGGCGAGTTTATATGCAGCACCAGCGCCTTAACGCTGCTGTCTGCCGCAGCTTCACGGATTTCTTTCATCAGCTGGCCGCTGGTTGCAGCCTGCGTGCCGCCGAGCAGAGTCTGTTCAACGGAAGCCCCGTCAACAATCGGGCCGCTGATATTAATAACGGCAACCCTGTCACCAACAGCTACTTTTGGCTCATTATCGTTGTTGCCGCCCAGCAGCGAAACAACAAACGACAAAACGGCAATCAGCAAAACAGCGCTTATAAAAATTTTTTTCAGCATATTTTCATCTCCTTATACGCAAAAAGCAGACCGTTAAACAGTCTGCTTTTTGGTTAATTTACCGGCTTTATTTTTGTTCCCTCAAAGCAGCGGCAATAAAATCCCTAAACAACGGATGCGGATGGGTCGGGCGGGATTTGAATTCCGGATGGAACTGAGCGCCCAGAAACCACGGATGAACCGCTTCCGGCAATTCAACTATTTCTACAAGACGGCCGTTAGGCAAAGTACCGCCAATGCGCATGCCGCCTTCCACAATTTTTTCTCTCAGGAAGTTATTTACTTCGTAACGGTGACGGTGGCGTTCATAAATAAGTTCTTCGCCGTAAGCCTTCTGGGTAAGAGTACCGGCATAAACTTTGCAGGGATAAAGGCCAAGGCGCATGGTGCCGCCTTTTTCTTCAACATCAACCTGGTCAGGCATCAGGTCAATAACAGGGAATTTGGTTTCCGCATCAAATTCGCTGCTGTTGGCGCCTTCCATGCCGCAAACATTGCGTGCATATTCAATTACTGCGCACTGCATGCCAAGGCAAATGCCGAAGAACGGAATTTTGTTTTCCCTTGCATAACGCACGGCCATAATTTTGCCTTCAATGCCGCGGTTGCCGAAGCCGCCCGGAACGAGAATGCCGTCTACATCGTGCAGCAGTTCGTCAACATTGTTGTCTTCTTCCATTTTTTCGGAATTTACCCATTTAATTTCAATTTCGCTTTCGTTGGCAACGGCAGCGTGTTTCAAGGCTTCTGCAATGCTGATATATGCGTCGTGCAGTTCAACATACTTGCCTACAACGGCAATGGTTACTTTGCGGTCATAATGTTTCAGGATGCGCGCAACCATTTTATGCCATTCTTCCATATCTTTCGGCTTGTCTTCCATGTCCAGTTTTTTCAGTACAACGGTGTCAAGCCCCTGTTCTTCCATCAGCATCGGCACTTCATAAATGCTTTCTGCCGTAAGGTTTTGAATAACTGCTTCCGGGTCAACGTCGCAGAACATGGCCATTTTTTCGCACATATCTTTGGAAATCGGCCTTTCGCTGCGGCAAACAAGAATATCCGGCGAAATGCCGATGCTGCGCAGTTCTTTAACGCTGTGCTGGGTCGGTTTGGTTTTAAGTTCACCGGCTGCGGCAATATAAGGAACCAGAGTTACATGGATATACAAAACATCGTTTTTGCCGACTTCTTTTTTAACCTGGCGGATTGCTTCGAGGAACGGCAGGCTTTCAATATCGCCGACAGTACCGCCGATTTCGGTAATTACAAAATCAGCATTGTCATCACGCCCAACGCGGTAAACACGTTCTTTAATTTCGTTTGTAATGTGCGGAATTACCTGTACGGTACGGCCAAGATAATCGCCGCGGCGTTCTTTATTGATAACGGAAAGATAAATTTTGCCGGCAGTTACGTTAGAGCTTTTGGACAGGTTAATGTCGATAAAGCGTTCATAGTGCCCTAAATCAAGGTCTGTTTCGGCACCGTCATCGGTTACAAAAACCTCACCGTGCTGATAAGGGCTCATGGTGCCGGGGTCAACGTTGATGTAAGGGTCAAACTTTTGGATGGTAACTTTATAACCGCGGCTTTTCAGCAGTCTGCCGAGCGAAGCTGCCGTAATGCCTTTGCCAAGAGAGGAAACAACACCGCCGGTTACAAAAATATACTTAGTCATAATTATCCTCCAATCAATAATTTATTTTAACTGCATTACATTCTTTCCGGTGCGGATACGCCTAAAATGTTCAGCGCATGGCGCAATACATGCTGAGTTGCTTTAACAAGTTTAATGCGTGCCTGCTGCACTCCCGGGTCTACGCCAAGAATGCGGCACTGGTTATAGAAGGAATGGAACAAGCCGGCCAGCTCATGCACATAATGGGCAACGCGGTGTACCGCGCGCTCTTTGGCTGCCGAGGCAATAAGTTCCGGATATTCGCCCAGTTTTTTAATCAGTTCAATTTCTGCCGGGTCGGTCAGCAAAGTATAATCGGCTTCAGCCGCTTCTTCAATGCCGGCTTCCTTAAGCTGGCGGAAAATGCTGCAAATACGCGCATGTGCGTACTGAATATAGTAAACAGGATTTTCGTTGGATTTTTCCGTAGCTAGCGTCAGGTCAAAATCCAGCTGGCTGTCAATGCTGCGCATTACAAAGAAGAATCTTGCCGCATCGGTGCCGACTTCTTCAATCAATTCATTTAAGGTAACGCTCTGGCCGGTACGTTTCGACATTTTTACAAGTTCGCCGTTGCGGTACAGGCTTACCATCTGCAAAATCAAAACTTCAAGCTGTTCGGGGTTATAGCCAAGCGCACCGACAGCTGCTTTCATGCGGGCAATGTAACCATGGTGGTCAGCGCCCCACAGGTTAATAACACGGTCAAAGCCGCGTTCGAATTTATTGCGGTGGTAAGCAATATCTGCAGCAAAATAAGTGGGCACGCCATTGTCGCGGATAACAACGCGGTCTTTATCGTCGCCGTATTCGGTAGCTTTCAGCCACAGCGCGCCGTCTTTTTCATACATATAGCCGCGTTCGGTAAGGTAATCGCAGGCTTCCTTAATTTTGTTGCCGTCGTGCAGGGTCTGTTCACTGAACCATACATCATAAGTAACATTAAACGCTTCCAAATCTTCTTTCAGCGCTGCAAGCTTTTCTTTTAACGCAATGGTGCGGAATTCTTCAATCCGCTGTTCTTCTTCCATTTTTAAAAACTTGTCGCCGTAAATACGTTTAATGCGTTCTGCCGTATCTATAATATCATGACCGTGATAGCCGTTTTCCGGGAATTCCACGTCAATGCCGAAAGCTTCAAGATAACGTGCATTAACGGATGCTGCCAGATTGTTAATCTGGTTTCCGGCGTCATTAATGTAATATTCGCGGGTAACATTGTAACCGGCTGCTTTCATTAAATTTGCAAGCGAGCTGCCAACTGCTGCTCCGCGCCCATGGCCTACATGCAGCGGTCCGGTAGGATTGGCGCTTACATATTCAATCTGAATTTTTTCATCTGTCGGCGCTTTTAAATTGCCGTAATTTTCACCGGCTTTTACAATGTTTGCAAACAAATCGCTAAGCCAGTTATTTTTCAAGTAAAAATTAATAAATCCCGGGCCTGCAATTTCAGCTTTTTCAACATAAGCGCAATCTAAATTATCTATTACAGCCTGTGCTATAATTCTCGGGCTGCATTTTAAACTTCTTGCGGACTGCATGGCAAAATTAGTTGCAAAATCGCCGAATTCTTTTTGAGGCGGTACTTCCAAAAGTACGTCAGGCAGCTCGCCTTCTTTTACAACTCCCTTTTCAATAGCGCTTAACGCCGCTTTTTTTATGGCATCTGCCAAAATTTCCTTAATGTCCATGCGCATCCTCCTCAATAGTTATCTTTATTTTCATTTCGCTCTGTTCCTGCCCGGCAATTTCCAGCATATATTCAAGTTCAATGTTCCAAATACCGTCACGGCAGTAAACATACAAATATTCTGTGTTTGTTTTTAAACCGAATGTTATGTGCGGAGTTTTATAAACGCTTATACACTCCAGCCCCTGGGCAAATTCCTGACGCGATTCCACCGTGCCGCTGCGGATAATTACCACATTATCATAATTCCATTTTATAGTGGTTTTTGTACCCTGCATGCCAACGGCTTCGGTTTCATCATAAAAAACGTAAAACTTTCCGTTTTTTTCTGCCATCCGCCCAAAGGAAACCGTTTCTATGGCAGCTTTTTCGTTATTGTTTTTTTCATAACTTTTAACATGAATTCTGACTTTTTTCATTTCCATAAAAAGCACTCCAAAAATGACCGGAGCCTGCTTCACTTTCAGGTATCTTCACTACTGCAAAACGAAGCAAGCTCTGCAAAAATTTATCACGGTCCAAAAACTGCCAAAACTTCTTAAATATTATATCTCACCGTCACGGTACAGTCAACCGCATATAATTTTACAATCAACGATTTTGCTTGCTTTAATGCAATAAAGAAGTGTATAATTAATATATTATTTACATAAACCATACATGGGGAGGAATTTTAATGCAACAGGATTTAGGCAGTATTCTGGCCTATGCACTTTATTTTATTGTGCTGTTTGCCATCGGGCTTTACCATATGAAGGATACAGGCGATATGCAGAGCTATATGCTCGGCGGGCGTAAAATCGGCCCGTGGGTTTCGGCAATGAGCGCGGAAGCCTCGGATATGAGTGGCTGGATGCTGATGGGTCTGCCTGGTTATGCTTATGTTGCAGGCGTAAGCGCTTTCTGGATTGCTGTCGGGCTTGCGCTCGGCACATGGCTGAACTGGCGTTTTGTTGCGCAGCGCCTGCGTATTTACACCAAAATTGCCAACGATTCCATTACGCTGCCGGACTTTTTTGAAAACCGTTTTAACGATACCAGCAAAATTTTGCGTATTGTATCTGCCGTTTTCATTTTTATTTTCTTTTTAATTTATACCGCGTCCGGTTTCGTTGCGGGCGGCCGCCTTTTCACCACCGTTTTTGATATTTCCTACGTTTCTTCGCTGCTTATTACAGCGGGTATTGTAATTTTCTACACCTTTACCGGCGGTTACCTTGCGGTTTGCCGTACCGACTTTTTCCAGGGCACGCTGATGTTTTTTGCAATTATCGTAGTGCCTGTTACAGGTATCATGGTTGCCGGCGGGCCTGCCGAAACAATCAGTTCCCTGCATGCATTAAACCCCAACTATTTTAATATGTTTACAGATGCTACCGGCCTGACGCTCAGCTTCACCGCAATTGCTTCACTTATCGGCTGGGGCCTCGGCTACTTCGGGCAGCCGCATATTCTCGTACGTTTTATGAGCATCACCTCTGCCAAAGAAATTCCGCAGGCAACACGCATTGCCATGGTTTGGGTAATTTTCTCCCTGTTCTTTGCCGTTGCTTCCGGCCTCGTTGGCCGCGTTGTTTTAGGCGATGCACTTACCGGCGTTAACGCCGAAACCGTATTCATGGTTCTTAACGAACAGTTCTTCAACTCCTTTATGGCCGCAATCATTATCTCGGCCATTTTAGGCGCAATTATGAGTACATCTTCCGGCCAGCTTCTGGTTACGGCCTCTGCAATTTCCACAGACTTTTATCAGGCACTGCTGCGCAAAAATGCCAGCCAGAAAGAACTGGTGCTTGTCAGCAGAATCGCCGTTATTCTTGTTTCGGCCTGCTCTCTGGCACTGGCCTATAACCCCAACAACTATATACTTGACCTTGTTGCATACGCCTGGGCAGGGTTTGGCGCTTCCTTCGGCCCGCTGATGCTGTTCAGCCTGTTCTGGAAACGCACCACGCTTAAAGGCGCGGTTGCCGGCGTATTCTTTGGCGGCAGCACCGTACTTTTATGGAAGGAATGTTTTGCCTATACCGGGCTGTACGAAATTATCCCGGGCTTTGCGGTTTCCTGCCTGGCAATCTTCATTGTAAGCCTGCTTGATAAACAGCCTTCGGCTTCCATTATTAAAGATTTTGAAGCAACAGAACAGCATATCAACGATTTATAATTAAAAATTAATGAAGCCTGTACACAAAAATGTACAGGCTTTTTCTTTTGCCAATTTTATAAGCTCATTCCAAGTTCAAATGCTTTCTGCGGATATTCTGTTTTGGCTACAGCTTCGCGTGTCGAGCAGCCCGGTGCAAGAACCATGCCCCTGTCCTGCCAGTGCATATACCCTGCCAGCGTTTCATAATGTTTAGTAATGCTGCGCATTGTTAAAGGCGTATTGCTTCCGCCCGCTGCCAACAGCACCGACTGTTTGCCGTTTATATCGTATGTGCGCGAATAAAATCTGTCGATAACCGTTTTAAGCTGCGCCGTCAGCGCAAAATAATATACCGGGCTTACCAAAGCTATAACATCGGCTTCCATAAATTTTTGAATGGCTTCAGTTTCTATATCATCTTTATGCACGCAAGGCCCGCTCATATTTAAGCCGTAGCCGCTTAAATATAGTGTTATCAGCCCTTATCAGCTTATTTTTAAAAATTCTCTGCGGTTCATAAGTCCCCCTCCTGTTCTGAATATCTTTACTATCATTATATTAAAGCCGTTTTTATGCGTCTAATGCTTATTTTTTCTGTTCAGCCATGCCTTTAGGTAATAAAAAATCCTGCGGCAGCCAAACATCTAACCACAGGATTTTATCATGCATTATCCGTATATAGTTCATAAAATTTAAGCATTGGCATTTTTGCCGCTGCTGTTTTACAATTTTAAACAGAGGTTTTAAGTTAAAATATTTTTTGTATTAAAAACATATAGGCCACAGTTCCGCCAACAATGCTTATAAGCATGCTGCGGCGCCAAAAATGCAGCGCTAAAGTAATTGCTGCGCAAATAAATTCCGGCAGGCCGTGCCAGGCATTAAACGGAGCGTCTTTTAAGCTGTAAACCACAAGCATGCCCGTAACGGAAAACGGCAAAACCTTGCCTAAATAATTAACAAAATCAGGTATCGGCCGCCCGCCGCCAAAAATAATAAAGGGCAAAAAGCGGGTCAGTACGGTTGCCAAAATAATAGCGGCAATCATTATTATGCTCTGCCCAACAGTCATTGTCATCACTGTGCCCTCCTTTTAATAACGGCAAAAACAAGCAGCATCATAAGCATGGCAGGTATCATAAAATTTTCCGTGCCAAAAACAAACAGGCACAACACCGAAGCAGTAAGGCCTGTTAACGCAGCACCGTGCGCGTCTGCATTAAGCCACTGTTCGGCAAAAATAACCAAAAACAACGCCGGCAGCACAAACTCGATGCCTTCAGACGGAAAATTAATGGCACTGCCTACAACGGCACCCAATGTTGCTCCCGCAACCCAGTAAAAATGGTTCAGCATCGTTACAAAAAGCATAAACCAGGAACGGTCAACGCCGTCAGGCACTTTGGTCATGCTGTTTATGGCAAAGCTTTCATCACACATGCCAAAAATAAGATACAGCTTTTTCCACCCCGGCACATTATATGGCTTGAGCATGGAAACGGCATAAAACAAATGCCTTGCATTAAGCATAAACGCTGCCAAAAAGGCACTTACCGGTTCAAAACTGCCAAGCAGCATCGTTACCGAAACGAACTCTACTGAACCTGCGAAAATAAGCAGGCTCATAAAAAACGGATATAACGGTGAAAAGCCCTTGCTCACCATTAAAAAGCCGTACGATGCCCCTAAAAAAATAAAACTTGCACCAATCGGCACAGTATATGGAAAAGCTGTTTTAAATGCTTTTATTTTAACGCTGTCCAAAGTAACACTCCCATAAAATTGCATATTTCAGCAAAAACTGCCGCTTAACCGGCGTTAAAAATGTTATAATATTTTTAAGAAAAGGTTTATTTTATAATAAAACCGTTATTGTTATTATTCTAATCAACCGGCAGTTTTGTGTCAAGTATAAACAACAATAGTTCGTTTTATCTTACGGTTGTAAACAATAATAAATTTACAAATACTGTAAAATTAATAAGGAGGTTTTTACCATGACTACCACAAAACCTGTTCCCGGCACCGGCGGCGACCATTACATTCCTTACTCCGAACGCAGCGGCGCTGAATCCGTTGTTTATTTTACCAGAGATTTATCTGCCGAAGGCCTGCTGAAAATTTTTAAACGCATCAGCGCAAATCTTACCGGCAAAACGGCAATTAAGCTGCATACCGGCGAACCGCACGGGCCTAACATCATTCCGCGCCCGTGGGTTAAAAACTTAATTGAAAAGGCTTTGCCTGAAGCCGCAATAGTTGAAACCAATGCGTATTATGCAGGCGGACGTGATACCACCGAAAAACACCGCAGCACCATTGCCCTTAACGGCTGGAATTTTTGCCCGGTTGATATTATGGACGAAAACGGCACCGCAGTTTTGCCTGTTAAAAACGGTAAATGGTTTACCGAAATGCATGTCGGCAAAAACTTGCTGAATTATGATTCTCTGTTTGTTTTAACCCATTTTAAAGGGCATGTTCAGGGAGGTTTTGGCGGCAGCGATAAAAATATCGGTATTGGCTGCGCCGACGGACGTATCGGCAAAGCCATGATTCATACCACACCGGGTTCCACCAACCAGTGGGATATTGCCAAAGAAGAATTTATGGAAAGAATGACGGAATCCTCCAAAGCCGTAGTTGACCATTTCGGCAAAAATATTACTTTCGTTAACGTAATGCGCAATATGTCTGTTTCGTGCGACTGTGAAGGAACAGCAGCAGAACCCGTTGTAACGCCTAATGTCGGCATACTCGCCTCGCTTGATATTTTAGCTATTGACCAGGCAAGCGTGGACCTTATTTACGCTATGAAAGAAACTGACCGCAAAGCGCTGGTAACGCGTATGGAAACACGCCACGGCCTGCGCCAGCTTACTTATATGAAAGAACTTAGCATGGGCAACGATAAGTATAAACTGATTGACATCGACAACGGCGACAAAGAAATTACTCTTGAAGAAGCCGTAAAAGATGTTGTTCCTTTTAAAGCCGAATAATTAAAGTGATTGACTCGAAATCAAACGTACAAACCCCTTCAAAAAATTTTGAAGGGGTTTTGCTTGCTTAAAGCGCGGTTTAACTTGTTATAATTTAGTAAATAAAGATTTATTAAATTAAGCAGCAGTTGAAAGGATGAAGAAAATGGAAAAATATCAGTTTGGTTTTGGCTGCATGCGCCTTCCGCTTTTAAATGCAGATGACGTTACTTCTTTTGATTTTTCAAAAACAGAACAGCTTTTCGACGCATATTTAAATTTTGGTTTTACCTATTTTGACACTGCCTATACCTATCATGGTTACCAGTGCGAAAAAGCCGTCCGCCAAGCGCTGGTTGAGCGGCATCCGCGCAGCACCTTTGAACTTGCCACAAAAATGCCGCTGCGTGATTTTAAAGATACGGCAGATTTGGAAACAATTTTTAACGAACAACGTACAAACTGCGGCGTTGATTACTTTGATTACTACCTTTTGCATAAAATGGGTACTAATGTATATGAAAAATGCCGCAAATACGGAGCGTTTGATTTTATTGCCGCTAAAAAAGCGGAAGGGAAAATAAAACACGCCGGCATGTCCTTCCACGATACACCGGAACTTTTTGACGAAATCCTCTCGCAGTATGCCGACAAGCTAGATTTTGTACAGCTGCAGATTAACTATCTTGACTGGGAACAGCCCAATGTACAATCACGCCGCTGCCTGGAAATTGCCAACAAATACCATAAACCTGTTTTTGTTATGGAACCCTGCAAAGGCGGCACATTAACCAACCTGCCTGAAGAAGCGCTGCAAATTTTAAAAGATTATGACCCGCAGGCAACGCCTGCTTCACTTGCCTTCCGTTTTGCCGCCAGCCAGCCCGGAGTGGTGCGCGTACTTTCCGGCATGAACAGCATGGAGCAGGTTAAAGAAAACACAGCACTTTTTAAAAATTTTAAACCCATTACGGAAGAAGAACTAAAGGTTATTGCCCAAATACGTGAAGTTATTGAACGCAATACACCTATTCCCTGCACCGGCTGCGCTTACTGTACGCACGGCTGCCCCAAAAACATTGCCATTCCGCAGTATTTTGCGCTTTATAACAGCATTGCCACACTGACAGGCAGTTTTTCAAGCCACGGCGGCTACTACAACAACATCAGTTTAAAATACGGCAAAGCAAGCGACTGCATCGGCTGCAAACAGTGTGAACGTGCCTGCCCCCAGCACCTGCCCATCACAAAATACCTCAAAAACGTTGCCGCCAAATTTGAAAACAGCAACGCTTACCCACAAAGAAAATAAAAATACATATTAACCTTTAAGGCTCAGCTTTAAAAGCTGTGCCTTTTGTTATTGCAGCCAAACTACAAAACATTTAACAAAACAAAAAGCGTATTTCAACAAAGTGCTGAAATACGCATAATTACTGATTTAAAATTCAAGGATAATATGCAAAATATTTCTTTTCTAATTAAATTAAAGACTTTAAATAGCTTTCAAAATCACACGCCAATAATTCCCACTGTACATTTTTTTCACCATGAGGGCAAGTATAAATATGTCCATTATGCAAAAAAATAGGATCCCCATTACAAGTGGCAAATATAAATTCTGCATTCAAATAAGAATATTCCTTTTGAAGATATTTTAGTTTTTCTACAGAAATAAAATGTACTCCTTTTACTTCAACATCTATTGGATTATTATTTTGGTAAAATGTTTTTAATTCGTCTGGAATTTCATCAAGATTACCATTAAATTGAGAAAAGACATTCCTGTTATCCATGTATATAACTTTTTTAGCAAATTTTGAAAAATTCATATTACCACCTCATATTGAAAGCTGGATAACATTTTTCAATAGTATAAATTCGAATCTTTTCTGCAAAAAGTCGTAAATGTACGTCATTCACAATAGAATATGTAATTATAATAATTCCAGTACTTACTGATACAATAGTGCCAGCAGCGCCACCAAAAATACCTTGCGCTACTATAGATACAGCCAGAAGTGATAAAGAAAATAGTGCTTGCTTACCAACTTGAATTAAAGCATCTTTTGTTGCAATACCATGATATTTAAGTTTAATAAATTGATATATAGAAAAAGCACCTATAACCAATGTACCGACCATACCCATTCTTATCATTGTAGCAATGTTATCCGTAATTGTTAGACCTAAATTTTGTAAAATACCTTCTACTGCTTTAGAAGCTAATTCTCCAATGGTTCTACCAATTCCATATCCAACTCCAGACAGTAATCCAGCTTCTAACCCACTTCTAGCGCCTTCTACTAAAGCTAATTTGATGGAGTCAGGAGTAACACCAGAACGTGCTAAAGTTGTTGCAAAACCAATAGTCATACCAATTCCTGCGCCAATTGCCAATGCAATACCAAGCCCTCGAATCTCATTTTTTAAAACACGCTCGGTATTAGTTTTCTTTAGCATTGAATTCTTGTCTATAATCTCTGCATCACTTTCTTTATGCCAGTCCCCATCATGACCTTCTTTTAGGTGAGTCTCACGATCTTTATAAAACTTAATGTTATCTGGATTAGCTTGTTGATCAGGATGATTTGCCACATTTTGCTGATGATGACCTTCTGCACCACGAACCTTTCCTGTTTCTAAAATTTCTTTCTGTTGATCTTTTGTCCAATCAGCAGAACCTTTACCTCCCATTTCAACATTGGCTTTTTCGTATTCCCACGCTCTTTGAACGCCACGATTGCGAGCATTACTATTAGGGATAGTTAAATCCAAACTATTTGAGTCCAAAACACGCTTTTGGTTTAAATCCAAAAGATAATTTTGAAGCTGCACATTATATCCCGTTGTTGTTGTTGCTGTTTGAAAAGACATCCTTGCAATCGCTGTTGCTCCTAGACCTCCAGAATAAACTGCCGATATTTTGCTTTCATGTGAAATTTGTATTTTTTGATAAAAAGTGAGGCTACGATTATTTTTTAAAACCGTAAGCATATAATCACCTCAAATTCCGTTCGCACTCAATAGAAAATCTTGTAATAGCAAGCTTACCATCATCATCGAGTTTACTAAAGATATAAGAATATACATGGTTATAGTAAATCAAAGTTTCATTAAATAGACGAGAAACATCGTAGGCAAAAAGTGTTTTAGACACCAGTGAAAATAGTTGTGTTTGGTTCTTATACTTATCTTCATTACTACAAAATTCTTTAAATGCCATAGCGAATGAGTCTGCCGCTTTCCTATTATAAGCAACATTATTTTTATATTCCAATTCACGCATCTTTATACTGATCAAATCTGTATAATCTTTGGTAAGTTTATCATAACTTTCACTCTGTTCATTTGTAAAATTATCTTTGATGATATCGGTATCAACTTGTCTAAGTTGAGCTAAAATAGCATCAAAATCTACCTGCGTAGATACGGCCTGTAATTTATCTTTAAGCATATAAAAATTTTTTAAACACTCGAAGTTATGAGACTCAATTTTTTTCTTATTTTTTTCATCTTTTTCCTGTTGAACACGGTTAATCTCACTATAAATATTATTAAGACGAGATTGGCACGTCAGGATATTCGATACAACCGACTCACACAAAAC
>OOAD01000640.1_pt1 | contig 23771 bp, 15 predicted proteins | sample 1671151 | NCBI WGS metagenome assembly OOAD01 (sample SAMN06348127, study PRJEB24527) | human gut metagenome | biome: human gut; feature: ankylosing spondylitis patient; material: feces | host: Homo sapiens | place: China | collected 2015-10
CCTTAATGAGATATGCAGGTGTGCTATATATATCGCCATACTTTTCTATTATCTTCTCATCTTCATCTGTTTCAGGGACATATTCAATCCAGACATTTTTTCCATGTGTCTTAAATACCGCTTGTAATACTGACTTTTATAAAATACCCGCACCATTTATAATAATACTTTCACAGGAAAACGCACCTTTTTGCAACATTTTTTTGTTACTAAGAGTGCGTTACTTCAGCATATTGAATTTGCAATGTCCTTTCGTATACCCAACTCGGCAAAATTTCGCAAGTGTCTATAAATTAACATCATGGATTCTTAATTGCTTCTGGGCAGCCATGATGGTTAATTAATAGACGTGCAATAGTTATAGGTTGTTGGAAGTCCGAAAGTATAACCATAATAAACTCAATATGAGGTCTTGAATTTCCTTATTATAAAGGCAAAATTAAATATATCTATTATTTTCAACCTCAAAGTTTACAATTGATAGCAATTCATCAAAAGCCTCCTCTTCGTTTTCAGTTATCAATCTAATTCTATGTCTCCCTCGCTCATTATTGACATACACTTTCCATTTCTTTTCACATGTATCATAAAAACATCCTATTGTAAAATCAGCAAAAATTTCATCGCCAATCTCCAACTTCCACTTTCCTAATTTACATTGTAGTTCTTCTTTAATTTTCAAAAATTCTTTTCTATTCATTTGTACTACCTCAATTTATAATTCCTAATCGTTTCATGGTATTTCCGTTAAGTGGAGTAACATATTGTCCTGCTCCTCCAGACATATCTCCCCACGAAGCTGCTGTTCCTTTTAACCCGTAAGTGGCATCAATATTACTTCCTACTGCATCTGTCGTATCCTCAATAAAATCATTATATGTATTTTGCAAATTCTTAAAATATGATGAATCAACATTCGCTATTCCTTCCTTAGATAAAATTGTATTCAATCCATCTATATCTCCATTTTTTATTGCATCTATTTTATCAAAATACGTTGCATTATTAAAAGTTCCCGTATGATAAGCTGCTTCATTCTCTACATAAGGAATGGCTCTTTCACTATATGTGTATTTACCCGTTGGAGGAACATCTGCAAAATTAGAGCCTCCCATATATCCATATCTATCCCAAGTATTAGGCAACCCATCTGTTCTGGAAATAGATTTGATTGTGCTTTCATCAAAGCCTAATTTAGGTGGCCAATCATATATTACATTTCCTTTCGCATCAAAACCTTTTACATACTGAATATCACGTATATTGATATCAGCTTTATAATTCGAACTTTCAAACAATTTTTGTAATTCTTTTATCTTCTGGGCATCAGTCAAATCACTTCTCATACCAATATTGCTTATTGCTTTACTTCATCAAAGCTCTTCCCTTCCTTAAACATTTCCAGTGCATCATCACCATAATTGTTTATAAGGCTTACTGCTTTTTTAGTTTCTGTCGGCTCCAGATTGTCGATTATTCTTGCAAGGTCACCTTCATACTTTTAAAATAATACGCAGTTATAGTTTTTATAATTTATAAAATATACACTTTAGCAATTTTATGAAATTCAATATCACTTTTAAAATTTGCTTTTATTTTTTCATAAAACAACTTTATATTTCTTAATTGCTCACAATAATTGTAAAAAACAATATATCCGCTTATTTTTGATACATTTTTTACTATATATTTGCCTCCAAATTTTACATCTATATTTTCATTGTTGTTTAAAATTGAGATTTTTTTAATGTCCTCAATTCCTATAGAATAGATATCGTCACTAAACCATAATCTAATACTGCATATTACTTCATCAAATTTATTTTTTTCTGCATAATTGCAAATATATTTTCTTTTTGATTCATCCATAGGATCATATGCTTTTTTGTATAAAACCGCCGCATATATTATTGCGGTCTCTATATCCGCTTCAATCACTAATTTTTTCTCATCTCTATGTACATCCAAAACATCATATTTATTATTAATATTTGCTTTTTTTATTTCAATATGATCTTCCGGATATATTTGCTTGCAATTATATAATATAATTTTATCTCTTATATTTTTTATAACACATTCTTTATCATTTAATAATGATTCAAACTCATTATTCAATCTCAATTCTTCCATCCTTAACACTCTCCGTAATATCTTCTAATTTATTTTCTTTAATAAGTTCATCAATCGTATATTTACTTCCATCTTCTTTATATTTTACAAATTGTTCTGCTCCACCTCCACTTCCAAACCACGATGCGACTTTTCCTGATGTCATCTCAAAATCTTCTTTTAATCGATAATAATGTATCTCTGCTAATTCACTATGCGGTGCCAAAGCTCTCGATTCAAATGAATCTATGGCATTTCCTAAAAACTCTCCACTTGATTCTCCATATCTTTTGAAAATAGTACCCTTTTTAATAATTTGATTGTTTTTAGTACCTTCCAAAAATCCATCATCAATAGGCCAATGAATTTCTCCTGTTATTTGATCATAATACTTAGGATTGTCAAATACATCCTTATATTTCAAATACAATTCGTCGCTAGGTGTATTATTCCAAGCATCTATTTTTGCTCTATCTGCTTGACTTATTACTTTACCTTCACCCTCAACAATCTTCTTTACCTCATCAAAGCTTTTTCCTTCCTTAAACATTTCCAGTGCATCATCACCATAACTGTTTATAAGGCTTACTGCTTTTTTAGCTTCTGTTGGCTCCAGATTGTCGATTATTCTTGCAAGGTCATCTCCATACTTTTCTGCAAGCTTTAGTCCGTCTTCTCCAAACTCCTGCAGTATGCTTGCTACCTTTTCACCATATTTTTTGCTAAGCAACTCCCATGCATCAATGAAATTCCAGTAATCCGGGCTTCCTCCTCCGGGAATATATCCTGTTCCATTACTTCCTGAACTGCTTCCGGTTCCTCCACTTCCGTGGTTTCCTGAGCCGCCTCCCGGTATTTCACCTGTTCCGTGACTTCCTGAAGTGCCTCCGGTTCCTCCACTTCCATGGTTTCCTGAGCCACCTCCCGGTATTTCACCTGTTCCATGACTTCCTGAGCCACTTCCGGTTCCTCTGCTTCCGTGGTTTCCTGAGCCGCCTGTTCCCGGGCTGTCATCCCATGATACTCCTCCATATTCTTCCGTAAAGAAGTTTTTAACATATTTACTGTCTACGCCCATTTCCACAAGCGTGTCCCCTATCTTCCTTACGACTTTCTTTCCTAAAGTTCCCGCCACCTTCGTTATTACACCAAACGTCACGTTGAAGTACAGATTCGTCATCATTTCTTCTCCGTACCGTTCTTCTCCGGTGCTGCAATACATAAACAGCGTAAACATACTGTCAATGTATGCATAAACGGCAACTCCCAGGAACACAAGTGCAACTGTCAGCAACACGGGATTTGCAAGACCTAAAATAATCATATCTATTGCAGCAATAAGATCATATGCAGCGATTATTACATTTATTGTCCCCACAATTATGTTTATTGCCGTACTGCCACCGCACATACTTCCACTTATCATGTAGGCTCCTTCGCCTGTACTTGTGTCAAGTGCAATATATGCCGTGCCTTTCCATCCATAGTAACACATTTCTTCCTTTGGTACTATGATTGTACGCCCTTCTTTGACTGCATTTTTCATCTCACTTAATGTCTTGTCATCTGCTTTTATTTTTTCAAGCTCATCTGAATTTTGCGAATCTATCTTCACAAGCTCCATGCCTCTTGAAAGCGCCACCTTAAATACTTCCATTGTGGATACTGCAAATACTCCAACCGTTTCCTCAAGGACAAAGCTTTCAAGATATGAACCTACAAATCCACTATAGAGCATGAAATCCTTTACCGGATTATAGTCCACCTTGTTTTCTTTATCACCGTTGCTGTCTTTTTCATTTTCCTGAGCATTGTTTACTTCAGAAGTTCTGATTTTATCTCCATTATCTGCAACTCCATATGTATCCGTGTCTATGTCAACAAACACTGTACCTTCAGATATTCCAATTGGTGCACCAAATATGCTTGTGACCCTTGGTTTGTATCCAAAAATTCCCTCACTTATCTGTCTCCATGTTGTAACATTTAATATTCCCTCAAGCATACTGTCTGCCATATCAAGCTGTGCAAAGTATGTTGTGCCAATTCCTGAAAGTGTTTCCCCCATTGCCCTGTCGTTGCTTTCTTTTCCTGATTCAAGTTTTTCCTTTAAACTGAGCAATTCGGTCTTTGCATCGCTTAAATCAGCTTCGCTTATTTTTCCATAATCAAATGAAACCGCATAACTTCCACCCGCGACAAGAGGATTGTCAACTGATACTGTTTCACATCCTGCTTCATATATATCCATTCCAAATATTGTATATGTTCCGGGACGTACTGCCTTCCCCTTTGCAACACATTCTCCGTCTGCCATTATGCATGGAATAACCTTAATGAGATATGCAGGTGTGCTATATATATCGCCATACTTTTCTATTATCTTTTCGTCTTCATCTGTTTCCGGAATATATTCAATCCAGACATTTTTTCCATATAATGATGCTGCTTCAAATGTTACTTCTTTATCCGAATCTCCAATTGCGTATGTACCGTAAAACGGTGTTGTAAGTTTAAATGTTATCTTTGCCTTCGCCTTTTCAGGTGCCCTGTCAAATACGGCATTTTCCTTTATTACTTCATATGGAAGTACGGACGGAAGTAAGCTAAGAGTGTCTTCCTTTATTTTTCTTTTGCTAAAAATTGTGTCAGTTTCAATACTTTCTTCATTTGCGTATTCAGTTATCCTATCCTGAATGCTTTCAAGATTTTCACTAAACCCTGTCGCGTTTTCATTTTTTAATTCTTCACTAAGTTTTTTTATTTCCTCATTAAAATCACTGTCATAGTTTAACTTTTCCTGCTTTTCGTATTTTTTATATGAGGCATCCATTGGAATCCATTCTTTTGCGCCGGCTACTTTTCCACTTCCCCTGTAACTGTCATATGGTATGTACGCTTCTACCCATACATGTTCAATTCTTACGGCTGTTATCTTTCCATCAGTCTTTACTACCGTTGTCGGAATCCCAAGCATAGATAAAATATCAACTGCGCCCTGTTCATTGTCTGCACCCGTAAGATTAATTGCCTCTTTTATTTCAATCTGTACTGTTCCTACTACATATCTCGCTTCAAATCCTCTGTATTTCAACATTGCTATTAGAAGCGATGCCGTATCATAATCATTTCCCACCTTACATGTAAATGTACCTGTAGCACCATATCTTAAACCGTAATAAGGCTTAAAATCTACTGTATCTTTTACATATTTATATATTTCATACGGAGTATTTAGCGTATCGGCTATCTTTTTAGCCTCATCACTTAAAATTAATGCTTCATCCTGTGTGCTCTCTCCATCACACTCTCCGTTTTCTATTTTCTTTAACAAAGATGTCGTGTACAAACTGCTATCCGGTGTCTGTTTTCCTACACTCTCACTTACATCATAACTTTTAGAGGTCTGATGTGGTTTATCGGGCACTTTTGTTTCTATGTCTTCATTTTCCGTTATCTTTCTGACTTCATCTGTAAGATTAGCGTATTCATTATCTAGTTCTTTGTTGCTTACATCTTTTTTGTCACAAAGTTTTATCACTCTGTTTATGTCATTTTCTGTATCTGCAAAGTCTTTGCTAACTTCTTTGCTGCTTTCTTCTACTCTCTTTAATACTGTTTTAAGATTTTCTTCTTTAGCATATTTTTGTGCCTTGTTCATTTCATCTGTAACAGATTTTTTAAGTTCCGACACATATTCAAGAATATTTTTAAGACTTTCTGCGGTTTCTTTTTTTGATTTTACTTTATTTACACTTTCAGACATATATGTTTTTAACTTCTCAGCATTTTTTGCAGATTGTGTTTTAACTTCTGCTTCACTTAACTGATACGCTTCATTTATGTCTGAACTTTTAGTGGTATTCTGCTTTATTCCCGGCACATACATTGACACTGTCACCATTGCCACTATCAGAATAAAACTTAAAACCCTGTTAAATTTTTTCTCTTTATACATTTTTTAACCCCTATTGTTCTTCTTTTTCCTTTTTTCCTGCCATAAATATAATGACTATAATTGAAATGAACTGAATAATCATCAATGCTGCAATTGTTTTTCTTGTTTCAAAATCACCGGTTTTTACGGGTGAGCCTGATTTTATTTCTTTGTTGTTTTGATTATTTTCATCCACGTTGTATGTTTTTATGCCATCACTATTTTTCTTAATGCTGTCATTCTTACCATACTCTTTTTTATGTTTACCACTTATATTGGCATTCTTCTCATGCTTTTCCTTTGTTGTGGCAGAATTCTTTTCTGACGTTTCCAACCTGCCTTTAACATTTGAATTTCCATCTTTTTTCACGGCTTTTTGTGTTGTAATTTCATTGCCCGGTTTTTCACCGCTATTATCTTTTGTTACGGATTCACTAATACTGTTGTCGTGATTTTCCATATTTTTCTTTTTCGCAAATATGGCTTTTACCGTTACATCATTACCCGGCATTGTAAACATTGTAGATTTATCATACCTGTCAGAGAATGCTCCATAGTCACACTCCCATCCTGCAAATATATATCCATCGTCTGCTTTTGCCTCAAGGCTTATGCTCTGTCCCTCCTTATAGGCATCATTTGTTTCAGAGATAATGCTTCCACCATCGGTACACTGAATTTTAAAATTATAAGCATGGTCTGTAAGTTTAAATCCTGCCTCATCCATCAGAATTACTTCATCATCTGTCACAAACTGATATATGATTAAGAAATTTCCTTCTCCAAGTAATGAAGTGTCTGTATCTATGGTTTCAGTAATTTTATCTCCCTGTCCGATTTTCGTTTCCTTATTTTCCAATTCAGTTACATTTTTGTTCTTTATGTTTATTGCACTTATTTTTAAAATGCCGTTTTCCTTTTCCTGTCCTTTATTTTCGATTACATAAGAAATTTTTGCAGTATCTCCTGTTTCCATATCCGTGTTGTCCACACTTACATTTCCCTTAATGGCTTTGCCCTGCTTCTCACTTTCCTTTGGAAGAATGTTTTTGGCATATGTTGTCTTTTTATCCACTGTTTCTTCTGTACTCTGTTTTGTCTCGGGCTCCGTTTCAACGATTTCAGTTGTAATTTTTCGTTTTATGGTTAAAGGATCAAGTTTAAGCTCAACCTTTTCATCATTTTCATTTGTATATGAAAGTGTTATCTCATCCATGAGATTAATTATTTCGTCATCCGCAATTCCTGTTACGGGTACTTTCATCTCCATGTTGTTATCCTGACCCACGCTTAAGTAGCCCGTCTTAAATAAGAGTGTATTTGTGCCATCATCATTTTTTATTATTTCATCAGCGGCATTACTGAACTCAATATCATCAGGATTTATGTCTTTATTTAATTTCATCTTAAGTTCTATGTTTTTACCCGCAACCATGAATATGTCGTTTGCAAGTTTTGCCACGCATTCTGCTATTTCATCATTTGTCGGTGCAGATAATGCCACACCGTCTGATATGTCGGCAATGTACTGCATTGTCTTTTTTGCCTCCGCTCTGCTGCTTTCTGATGCATTAGATTCAAGAAAGACTGAATATATTGTTATGTTCTGTTCCGTGATTTGTTTAACATTAAGTGTTCCTGAATCTGCTGAACGTTCTCCATCTGAAAACAGATATATTACCTTGTCTCTGTTTTCGGAATTTTTAAAATCATTTATCGAATTATTTATTGAACCATATATCGGAGTTCCTCCCCATAACCATACACCTCTGTTCAACACTTCATTCAGATATTCTTTATCATTTGAAAATGCTGTAATTGCATTTCCCTTATTAATATATCTTATCAGTGCTCTATCTTCCGGTTGCATATAGTTTACAATTATCTTTGCTCCCTCTTCTGCATTTTTCCAATCCTCTGTTCTCATGCTTCCGGAATTATCCAATATGATAACTATATCCATCGGTCTTCTTTTTATATTTTCCGAAAGACCAATTCCCTGCATATCAAACTTAACATTTACATATTTATCATCGTCAGTTATTTCATCTTTATCAGCCTCGTATTTTATGTCAATCCTGTTTTCATTTTCCTCATCAAAAACTTTTATCAGTGCCCTGTCGGTTTTAATAACAGTATTTTTATTCTTATACCTTACTGTTACTGTATATAAATCATCCGTGTCTGCCTGTGACATGAATGAAAAATCATTGCATTCAATGTATTTTGTATTTGCGTCTGCATCAATGTTGCGATTGTCTTTATAAACATTTTCTCCATTCTGATTTTCAACATTTATGTTTATATCAATGTCCGTATCTGTATTTGTTCCCATTTCTGCCTTTAACTTAAACTTAATTTCTTTTTTCGTATTTACGGAAACAGCCTTTGGTGAATAATTAAGAACTGATTTAAATATTTTAATTCCTTCACTGATTTCTACCTGTTTTCTTTTTATTGCCAAAACCTGTCCGCTTTCTTTATCCGTAACCATTGTAACAATGTAATATTCACCCGGTTTCATGTTTTTTGTATTAATTACATATCCGTCGTCAGTTTCTGTTCCTTTTACATAAGCTGTGCTTGCGTTTCCCATACACACAGACACTTCATGTTTTTCATCATTTATACCAATTATTTCCGGAACAACTTTTATATCTGTGTATGCGTTTATGTTTTCATCTGAATTTATTGCTATACCTGTTATTTGGGGACCCGATATAACTGATTCATCCCTGACAAATGTAAGATATTCATCTATTGCGTAAACAAATATTGCTGTTAAACATTCATCTTGATTGAGACTTCCATCCTGTTTTATTTCTTTTCCTGCTTTTTCAATCCTCTGTAATGTTCTATTTGCATCAATCTCTGTCAGCGCAATTGTAATCATTAATAAATTCATTAATGATTCTTCATCATTTCCGATTATTTCACTTTCCTTTGAAATAAGATACTCATTTGCTCTATTAAGGGCAAGCTTTTCACTTTCTTTTCCACCATTTTCGCTGATGTATTTTTTTAATATAAAAGCTGCATATGCAGTTATGTATACTCCACCATCTTTTTTGCCGGTGTATGAAAAACTACCATCTTCTTTCTGGTTTGACAAAACAAATAAAACAGCCTTTTCCATTGACTTTTTATTCATCAATTCGCTGCTTAGCATTGCTTCAAGTGCAAGAAGTGTATCAAATGTGTCACCTTTGTATTCATCGCTTACACTGAAACTTCCGTCATTGTTTTGCATTTTAATTATTTCTTTTATTTTATCTTCTGTTGTTATTTCATTAATGGAATTTTTTCTATATAGATCGTCATTGTTATTTTCATACGCCGTATCAAGATATTTTACGGCTTTCTCTCTGACATCCCCTGAAAGATTTTGTTTTCCTGTATATTTTAATACTTCTGCTGTATTATATATACCTAAGCTCTTCCCCCATGAGCCATCCTCATTCTGACTGTCTTCAATCCATTTCACTGCCTCTTTCTTTAGTGCAATTACATTTTCGTTGGAATAAACATCTTTTGTAAAGTACAGTAATGTAGCCTCCAACAACATCACACAAGCAAGCAGACAGGAAATCCCCTTTAGTAACCTGCTTTTCATTGTAAAACCTCCCATATTTAATTTATCTTACGTTTTGAAACGTTTTTAGCAGCTTTCACTTTATCAGTTTAGTGAGTGAAAGTCAATAGTTTCGTCGCATTTTGTTGAGTTTTTTATAAGTTTTATACTTTATTTTTTCAAATAAAAAGCCATTACCAAGAACATTTTGTGCTAATCATCCTTAATAATGGCTTTACTTAATTATTTGTTTTTATACTTTTTAACAGCACAATATTTTCCATAAATTTTATTTCCGGCAACTATTTTGTACGCTCTTACCTTAACATAAATAATTTTATTTCTATATTTGCGTCTAATATATTTATTTTTTCTTATTGTCTTTACAACTTTAAATTTGCCTTTCTTTCTAACTTTTACAGAAACCTGATATCCGTTTGCACCACTTACTTTTTTCCAACTTAGGCGAATCTTCTTAAGGCTTTTCTTCTTTACTTTAAGTTTTTTAACTTTACCAGGTGCCTGATATTTTTCACCATTACCTACTCCACCTGTACTAAAACCTTCTTTATTCGCAGTTGTTGTCACATCTGAATGCTTATTATCTTTTGTTGACTGATTTTCTTTAATTTCGTCTTTTGTTGTAACTTGTATCTGCTCTGTTGTAGATTCATTCAACTTGTCAGTTGTTGTTTGTTCTTTACTTACTGTCTCTTCCTGTTTTTTAGTTGTTGTCTCTTCTTTTGTTGTAGTTTCACTCTGTTTTGCTGTAGTTGCTTCAGGCTTTGTTATTTCCTGTGAATCATCTTTATTTGGATTTTCTCCATCCCCGCTCTTTCCACCTGCATAAACTGAATTTGCCGGTACATCAACATATGTCTTATCTGAGAAATATGTTCTTTGTGTCTTATCTGTGTGATTTTCTACAACGTAAGTCTTAACTCCATTTTTCTCTAATACAACTGAAAATGGAGTACTTCCTGTTATATCAAAATTCTGGTTTCCATATTCTTTCAAACTTGTAATGTAAGCTAATGTATGTGCTCTTGATTCACCATTTTCAACTTTTCCGTTATCACTTAAATCAACTTTTGCAAGTGCTGCATCCGGGTCATAGTATGCATAATATTCAGCAACCACATCCTGATTTGTCTTAGGATCAGTAAGCATATCACCTTTTCCATAAGTAGCGCAAATCTGCTCTTTGTTATTTACAAAATGAGTCCACTGCTTACTGTTTTCTCCTATGCTGTCAACTACATTCTTTACCTTGTCTTTGTATTTTCCCATATAAAGTGTTGCCCCTGATATTGGAAGCATTGTAATTGTAGTAACTTCTATTGGATTTTCTGTCCACCATGCCGTATGGTCATATTTTCCACCAAATAATCTTGTTACTGTCTGAATATTATAGTTATTGCTATCTTTATATTCTTTAGTAAAAATCTCATCATGCACATCATAATAATAGTCTTCAATTGCAGCTATTTCTGTTGTGTACATGTAAATTCCAAGGTCTCTGATTCTTTCATCGCCAACAGCTTCTCCCCAAAGAATAAGTGAAGACCATGCATTTACTGACTCTGATGATGATTCCTGGTTGTTACCACCTGAAAGTCCACCATTTTCAGCTAATACACCATTTTCATCAAATTCATAGTTTGCAACTCCTGATGCCCATGAATGACCTTCGTATATATCAAAATTTCTTAAAAACGGATATCTTGTCTCGCTGTTTTTGTTATAGCTGCTACCATCTCTATTTGCATTTGCTATATCGCCTATCATTTCATAAACCATTCCGCCCCACTCTTTTGCCCACTGTGGGTCTTTCATTGCAACTGCCGCAGCTGCCTTTATCCAGTATCCGTAATGGAAATGATGGTCATTTACCTGCTTATCTGAATCATATGATGTAGGATAGCCAATAAGTGTTCCATACTCTTTATCATAATAAAAATAATCATCTACATGCTGACCGTCTATATATGCCCGATGTGGGTCAAGCCAAAATTCCAGATAATTTTCAACACCTTCAACCATGTCATTTGTCATAGTCTTCATGTCGTTATCTTTAAACTGGTCTGCAAGCCATATTGCATCTGTTAATGTGTTAAGATTTTTTCCTACCCAGTATGTATCATATCCGCCATACTGACCTTCTAAGAAGCAAATCCATTTTGGATCAGCTTTTGATTTTCTATAAGAGTATAAATACCCTAACTGATCCTTTATTTTTCCTACTGTATCTTCATCTTTTGTTACAGGAAGTGATGATAAAATTCCATTATACTGCATTGTTGTAGAATAGCTTGTTCCAACAACTGTTTTCATTGTCCCTCTTATTGTGTCGTATGTATATCCTGTAAATTTACTGTTTGCATATCTCCACTGATGAGGATATAAAGCAATAATTGTGTCTCCACCGTTTGCTCCTGTTTCCATGTTCTTTGTAACCACGTTATATTTTGTAACTACCTTTGAAGAATTACTAAGATATTTCCACTCAACCTTTGTATCTGTAATAAAGTTAAATGCATATTTTTTGTATAATTCAAATGCATTGTCACTTCCGTCAGGTAATATTGCAACTGACATGTAGTTTTTTCCTGCCGGCATTTTTGCTGTGAGTTTTCCGCCTGCATTAACCCATGTCGTTCCACTTGGTGCACTGATTAAGTAGTAATGTGTCTTTCCGTCTTTCCTGTTCTTAAGACTTACTCCTAAAATATTTGAAGACGTTGAATTTTTATATATCGCAAGATCTGTTCCACCTGCTCCAAGTGAAATGGTAGGTTCTACATTTTTAAAATTGTAATAAGCATATGGTGTTCCTTTTCCGATTGTCGCCATTATGCTTGATGTTGAAGCATTGTTCTCCATCAATATATCGTATGTCCAATCTGTAGTTTTATCAACTTTTGCATCCTTTGCACTAAAGTTATTGCCACCAACAACAAGTTCTACCGTATTATCTTCTAAAAGACTTTCTACTGTAGGCTCTCCATCTACATATGATGTACCACTAGTAACCGCCGGTGATGCCATCTGCATTCCATTACTTGCTGCGCGGTATGCAAGTGGATGTGCGTACAATGATTCTGAATATTTGTCAAATACAACTGAGCTCGCCCAATCATTTGTAGGTACTGTTCCAACTGTTTCTTTGTAATTGTCTGTTAAATATGTTGTTCTTGTTGGCAGACTGTCTTTTCTGTCAGTCCATGTTTTTCCCCAATCATTAGTTCTGACACCAAAGACTTCTTTCTTATATCCGCCTTTGTCAATCATTACTGAATTGTTTTCATCAAAAAAATCCCCTGTTGCTCTTACATTAGCACTTACTCCACTTACAATTACACCTGCACCTGAAATACTAGTTGCAAGCATTGTAATTGAACAGCAAATTGCTATAGTTTTCTTCAATGCACCTTTTCTCATCTTCTCCTCCTTATTTCTAATATCATATCGTTCTTTACTATGCCATAAATATACAATTTTCTTTGCTGTTCTTTCAATTTATTATTTTTACTAAAAAGGTAAAAATTTTTACTTTAATTTTTATCAAAAATGATTAGTAAAATATTCTTTTTTTATTTTTGTATTCTAAAATTAGACATTAACTTTTAACTCCAAATTGAAGTAATTAAAATATTATTTTCAATGATAACTCTGTTTCACAAACAATATTTTGTTCTACGCAAAAAAATACAGGACCATTCAGTCCTGTACTTGATTTTTGCGTAGTGATTCAATTTACACTACATATTTTTTATATCGCATTAGTCACTCACTTTAAATTTTTAATTTGCCATTCTAGGATCTTCGAATCCATGATATACAAGAGAATAATCTCTAAAATAACATGTATTTGCCTTACCATTTGGTGACTGTGCCTCAAAACCTACTTTTAATTTTGAGTTCATAGGCACTCTTGCAAGTCGTGCCATAAAAAATTCTTTTCCGTCATATGAATAATGTACAGAAAACGTATCTCCGGTTCTTGCCAAGCGTAACCATATTTCATTTTTGTCTACTGTAACACCATTTGCATCATCTGAATATGTGTTTGTTACTACTGTACATACAGAAGCAAATCCCCAATTTCCCTGTTCCAAACAAGCTTTAATCCAATGTCTATCATCCTGAATGCACATCAATGCTGCACCATCGTAAATATTACTTTTTTCCAATGAAACCCGTGCTGTCAAAATAAAATCTCCTTCAAGTTCTTCATAAACAAAAGCACATCCCGTTTTTACAACCGATGTAAAGGGATCAACAAAATAATCTGCTCCTGCAATCGATGTAACTTCAATTACATCATCCTTAATCTTGTAATCACAGTCTCCTCTAAACATAAGCTTTCCTCCTAAGAATTATTAATTAAACATACTGTTTCAAACAGTAATATAAATTTTTACAAAGCCTTCCTACTTCTTTTATGACCTGCTCTGCCTTTCCATAATAAGCCCGGCCAAATACTATGTACTTTTTAAACATTTTTCCAAATTGATTAATTATCTAAAATCCAAGTCACAAACCAAATGCCAGGCTACTATGCTACTTTTAAAATAAATCCAACATGTTGTCCAAGTAAATTCTTTCTCTGACATGAATCTGATACTCAGGCTTAGTCATATAATAAAGTAAAAATTCCAGAATCAAAGCACTTCCCAAGCTTCGTCCTTCGATTTTAAAATTTGAAAAGCCCATAGGCATATAAATATTTTTTATATCATCTATACCAATGAAACCGGGATTTGTCATTGCTTTAGAAAATTTATACCCACTCTCTGCATCAGGAGCCGTGCAACGATGCTCTGTAAATTTTTCTCCTAGATTTTTGCGACTTACAGTTTCATAACATTTTTTTCTGTCAGTGCAACCAAACCAACAGCATTCATTGCATAAAAATTCGACTTTATCCTTCTGCTTTTCTGATAACCTATTCAATTTATCTAATTCTTTATTTAACCGAAAATCCGGAACAACATAAAGAAAATCATCTCTATTTATCTCATTTTTTAATTGCTCAAAATCAGTTAACACCTTAGTTGTTGATGAGACAAAATAAAATTCAGGATATTTATTTTTTAAATAATCTAATAGCAAATCTGAGTGAATTATCACACCATTTTGTATTCCATTCTTTTCTTCAAACATAGAGCATAGGTCATTGCATTTCTTATCTGAAAGATGTTCATTTCTTAACAATGAATTACTAAATGTCAGTCTTGCTGAAATGCCATATTCCTTCATTAATGCTAAAACTTCTTTTGGATTATTTTCTCCAAATCCGACACGGCCTCCGCCCCAAACACAATCTGCCGGAGCTCCATATATAGAACCTATATCGCACCAGTCGTAAAAATATTCTCTATGTTCACGAAACAATGGCAAAAACTCACGGTACAACCCGTAAAATTCAAATAATCCGGGAAGATGATAATATGCTGTTTCTTTTTTTAACATTATCAGCCTATTCCTCCAAGCATTGCTCCGGCCACAAGTGCTATAAACGCTAATGGTACAAGCACATATTTTCCAAGTGGCATAAACCATTTGCCAATCGGCTTATTATTGCCTTTATTTACTGCACTAATTGCAAAATCCTTCCCTGCAACCCAGAAGAACATAATTGCTGCAAGCATTGCACCTAATGGACAAATATAAATTGATACTGCATCCATCCATCCTGAAACAATCCCCTGAATAACAAGCGCAACTGCGCACCCAACTACCGCTATACTCAAAACAGCTACCGGTCTTTTAAATTTTAATCTTTCTTCCAATGTTGCTATCGGTGCCTCATATAAATTTACAAGAGAACTCATTCCCGCAAACAAAACGCAAATATAGAAAATTATTCCTACAATCTTTCCACCCTGCATTCCATTAAATACATTTACAAGATAGATAAACATAAGTCCCGGTCCGCCTGAAGACAATTCTGCTCCACCAACAGCCATTCCCGGAATTATTACAAATGCTGCAAGTAATGCTGCTACTGTATCAAATACTGCTACGTTTCTTGCAGAACTTACTACATTTTCTGATTCACTTAAATATGAACCATAAATTACTGTTCCATTTCCTGCTATTGATAATGAGAAAAATGCCTGTCCAAATGCATAAATCCACAATCTCGGGTCAAGCAATCCTTTAGGATTTATTGTAAATATGTATTTATATCCATCACTTGCACCCGGAAGCGTAAATACATAAATTCCTAATCCCAAAAATAATACAAAAAGAAGTGGCATCATAAATTTGTTTGCCCTTTCGATACCACCGGCAATTCCAAATGCCATAATTACGGCTGTAACAATTACTGCGATTACAAGCCATAAGTTATTTCCATAGCTTGTAGCTGTACTTCCAAACATTCCGCCAATAGCATCCATATCATGTCCCATATCTGAAAGCTGACCTGTAATTGCTAAATATGTATATTTAAATATCCATCCTACAACTACCGTATATCCTATTGCTAATGCTAATGAACCGATAACCGGAAGTGCACCAATCACTTCTCCGATTCTTTTATTACCTGTCCTAACTTCAGTACATTTGCCAAATGCTTTAATAGGTCCACCTTTAGCAGCTCTTCCAAGCGCCATTTCTTCGATAAGCCCTGTTGCCCCAATTAAAATAACAAATAAAACGTATGGGATTAAAAATGTCATACCTCCCCAGTCTGACACCATATAAGGAAATCTCCAAATATTTCCCATTCCTACTGCTGACCCTATGCATGCAATTACAAAGCCTGTTCTACTCTTAAACCCGTCCCTCTTTTTTTCCATTAATTTTTATCCTTTCCTTTTTCAGTCATACCTTAAATATTGTATCACATTATAGGGATTATTATAGTTAAATTTTACTAAATATGTTATAATTAGATAATATAATTTGGTTCGGAAAATTAATACTTTTATTGCTTCTTTGCAAGCAAATTATTACTAAATTTTGCGAAAGGAGAGATTATTGTGACACAAGATAATTCAAAAGATAACTCAGCTAATAAATATACAAATAAGTATACTAAAAAAACTAGTATCAAAAAATTTCTTTTACTCTTATACAATATTATTATAATTGTAGTGGCAATTTTATCTTCCTACTCCTATTCTATTACTACGGAAAACAAAAGCATCGCCTTACGTTTAGATAATTTCTGCAACTCTACTGACTCTATGAAACAGCTTACTGAAAGCTATTTATATGCATAAAAAGGATATGTCGATAACTGGGCTCACTACATTTCCAGCAATAATATGACTATAGATGAAGCAATAAAATTTGTACAGAATATTAACACACAGGGCAACCGCTATGCACACTTCGTTGATATGGATGACTTCTCAGCTATTTCTACTATTGCAGATAAAAATGGAAATTACTCTGTTAACTGTTACAAAACATTTTATGATACAGATACCAATGCATGTCATGCAATGATTAAAAAAATGCAGAATATATTTAAATCACAATCCGGTCAGGTTTATGTTCTTGGTAAATATCGCGTTGACGGACTACAACAGACTGTCATCAGTGTTGGTACTAGAGTTTATTTAAATATTGGTAACAATAAGACAAAGCCTTACCTGCTTTTAAGATTGCTCCCTGTTGATTACCTAAAAAATGCATGGGCATTTCCAACTGAATATAAATCAGCAGAAATCAGTCTTATTAACTCTAACGGTGAATATGTTATTCAGTCTCCTTCGATGAAATCAAGAACTTTTTATGACTATATTCGCGGATACAATTTTCAAAATGATTACAATAAAGTCGACGAGCTTGCTAACAAAATTAAATCGTCCGATAGTGGCTTGCTTCAATACAAAGACTATCGTAACGAAAATTGCTATTGGTACTATTCAAGTTTTGGAAAAAATTTAGATTTATACATCATAGGATATATTCCTGTAAAGGATATTGATTCAGTTAATATGAACTGGAGTATTGTTGCAATTATATGTGGAACAGTATTGTTTTTAACAATTCTTGATACATTTTACATATTATCAATTAATCATCGTTTAAGAAAAGCTGCAAGTGAAGCTGAACATGCAAGTCAGGCAAAAACACAATTTTTGTCCACTATATCCCACGATATCCGTACTCCAATGAATGGCGTTTTGGGGATGACTCAAATTGCGAAAAAACATTTAAATGATCCTGAATATATGGGCGAATGTCTGGATAAAGTTTTTCTTGCCGGAAATCATCTTTTAACATTAATAAATGATATTTTAGATATTTCAAAAATTGAGAGTGGGAAAATGGCTATTTCTATAGAACCTTTTTCACTTAAGGACTGTGTAAATGAAGTTGTTAGTATTATTCGCCCTCAGGCTGAATATAAAGGCATTTCGCTTGAGGTTAATATGCATGACATTATTTACGAAACTTTGTCAGCTGATCCTTTACGACTTAATCAGATAATAACTAATCTTTTAACTAATGCCGTAAAATATACTGACAATGGTGGAAAAGTTTTATTTGATATAAGTCAGTCACGATTACCGGATGATGACGAAAAAATACGACTAAAAATTGTTGTCTCTGATAACGGAATCGGTATGACTAAAGAATTTCAGGAAACAATGTATAATTCATTTACCAGAGCTCTTGACAGTCGAACTAATAAAATTCAGGGAACCGGTTTAGGCCTTGCCATTATTAAACAGCTTGTAGATTTAATGAACGGCTCAATTGATTGTAAAAGCGAATTAAGGAAAGGAACTACATTTACTGTTTACCTTGATTTAGCAGTACTTAACGAACACAAGCATTTAGATACCGTAAATCCGGATTCATTATATGAAAAAAATTATGATTTTTCTTCATTACATGTACTTGTTGCAGAAGACAATGATTTAAATTGGGAAATTATTAAAACAATGCTTTCCGAATATAAAGTTTCATGTGACCGTGCCGTAAATGGTCTTGAATGCATAAACACTTTGACTTCCTCTTCCAAAGGCTTTTATGACTTAATTTTAATGGATATCCAAATGCCTGTACTGAACGGAAAAGAAGCTACACGTAAAATCAGGAAAAACGAAGATGCGTATATACGAAATATTCCTATTGTAGCAATGACTGCTGATGCATTTGCTGAAGACATAAAGGCATGTAAAGAAGCCGGAATGAATGCTCATATACCAAAGCCTATTAATATGAAACAGATATTATCAGTTTTAATAACTGTATTAAAGAAGGACTATAAATTTTAAAAAACTTTAATAATGGAGGCTAATTATTTAGGAGCAGGTGTCTATGAAAATTCCGAAGTTGCTGCTAAAGCCTTTGTTTTAGAATGTAGCAAATAATAAAAACAAATACCCGGTTGTGAACCATTTTCACAACCGGGTATTTTTGATAAAAAACTATAAAATAGCATTTTTAAAATTCTTAATTTATTATCTGTTTTCTTTTACTTACATAATTTGTTACTGCGACAAATATAAAACTGGAAATTACTATAACTGCCCCATTTATTAACAATGGTTTAATGCTTTCAAAATTAAAAACTTCCATAGTTTTTATCAGTTGGTTATTTGCTACATAATAATATGTTGGCAATATATGTGCTATTTTCAATACATAATCAGGCATGTATTCAAATGGCACAAAGCATCCACAAAGAAATGATGTGCCGAGTGCTATTACATTTACTATTCCACCAATAGCATTCTTATTCTGCGTAATATTTCCAATTAAAAATCCTATGGTCAGACTGCATATCGTAAATACAAATGAATTTATAACATAGCCTAAACCATTTGAACTAAACATTAAGTCTTTAAACAAAATCAATGCCAAAATCATATATAAAATCCACATTGCAAATATTACTATGGAATTTGATAATAGTACGATTCTATTATATTTTTTGTAATTGAAACTGCTTATAATTGTTCTCTTTCTTACAGTCTCATCATTTAAACTTGCTAAAATCATGCTGATGCAATACACACATCCTGCAAGCAAGGCGTAATTTAGGATATTAAAATACTGTGTCATGCTGCTTAACTTTGATGTATCTAAAGTCGTTTTCATATAAACCTTTGTATCTTTGTCCACAACTTTATTTACTTTTGAAATTAACTCAGCTCCACTATAATAATCCTTGTAAATAAGCACGGTTTTTATGTATTTTTCCACCATCATTTGGGCATATGAAGAATATTCATCACCACATGATTTATATTCCAACGAATGATTCTTTCCATCTAATAAATTTTTTCCAAAATCTTTTGGTATATAAATTACATAATTTACGTCTCTGTAAAAAATTGCATCATTTATTTTGTCTTCGTCTTTTGTATCTATATCTTTTATTTCTGAATGTTTACTTATATAATCCTCAAAGCCTTTAGCAATATTATCTTCACTGTCTTTATTTACAATTAACACACTTGGTTTTGAATCTTCAAAATTTGTCATATTATTACCTGATGTCTGATTAAGTGCTGTTATTGCAACAAGTATGGCAGTATATAAAATAATCATTCCCTTTAATTTATTTAATATCTTTAAAATAGTCTTAAATACTGTCATACTTTTCCCTCCTTAAGCTAACAAACGAAATTAATAGACAAATTATGATAAATATAATCAAATAAATGATATCTCTAAAATATCTGTCTAAAGTATCGTAATAGTATAATGAATAAAAGCCATCAGTTATTAAGTTATTTGGATTTATCAGATTAATTATAGGCACATTTTTATCAATTACATATTTTAATGTAACTCCCATCATTCCTGAAAAAACAGAAAAGAACATTGTAACAGCAATAGTTATTCCTGTCTTAGCACCTTCTGACACTCTGAATATTGAAGCAATTACTACCCCTAGTGCAATTCCTGCCAGATTTCCTACCATGGAAAGTAAAATAATTAACAAAAGATTTTCTCCAAAATCAACTTTTATTACAAATGTCAAAAATGCCATAAGTACCGCAAGTCCTACCAGACTTACCGCATAACTTCCTATAGTCGAACTCAAAATAATTGTGCTTTTTTTATTTGGTGACACGGAAATTCTTTTTCCCTTGCTACTCATATTCGCCAGACAGTTATTTATTGCAGTCAACCCGAATATTCCACCATACATACACATCATCGCAATTAAAGTATAATATTCTATTTGCATATAACTTAAATTTGAATTAGAAATATTTTTCAAATTAACTTGTTCATCATTAATTTTGTCTAATATTTGATTTACTATTTTGTCTTTATCAAATGTAAAATTCCCGTTTGCTATTTCGTTTTCTATATTTTTTTCGGTCAATTCTTCTACTATTGTTTCATTCTGTCTGATTTCATTTATGACAAACTTAAGTAATGTTTGATATGTACCATTTGCCTTTACTACAACCTGCGGTTCGTCGTTCTTAAATACAACATATCCTTCAATTTTAGAATCATCTAATAGGGAATCTGCTTTTTTATTACTTACATATTTGATATTAAATAATTTGTCTTTATTATCATTATCCGATAATTCTTTTAATGCGTTTTTGTATATTTCCTGCGTTTCAAATTCGTCATTATCTACTACTGCAATATCAAACACTTTTAATACTTCATCTTTTTCTATGTTGGAAAATGCCATATTGAAAAATATTCCAAGAATAATCGGAAAGGCAAATGTCCAAAAGACTAATATTTTATTTTTAAACAATGTTTTTATCGTATATTTCAAATTATGAATAAACATTAATCTCTTAATTCCTTTCCTGTTAATTTCAAAAATACATCATTTAATGTAGGTCCTACACGTTCTATTTTTTCTTCAATATTTGCCTGTTGTTTCAGTTCTTTGCTTGTTCCCTGAGCTATTATTTTTCCTTTATCAAGAATTATAATTCTATCGCAAAGTATCTCTACCTCTTCCATATAATGTGTTGTGTAAACTATTGTGGCACCATCATCTCTTAATTTCTTAATTCCATCTAAAATATTGTTTCTACTCTGTGGGTCGACTGCTACTGTTGGTTCATCAAGAAAAATAAGTTTTGGTTTATGTGCTATTCCACAGGCAATATTTAATCTTCTTAAAAGTCCCCCTGAAAGTTGTTTTGGCAAATATTTTTTAAATTCACCAAGTCCTACTAATTCAATGGCATCTTCTACATATTGCTTTCTGATATTTTTATCTTCTATGTATAATCCACAAAAATAGTTTATATTGTCATATACATTTAATTCATTAAATACTGCAACCTCCTGAAAAATGACTCCAATTTTCGATTTTATATCGTACGAATCGGGTTTCATATCCTTACCAAATATTTTTATGCTTCCGTTCTGATATTTAAGCAATGCTAAAATTGAATTTATAGTTGTACTTTTACCACTTCCGTTAGGTCCAAGTAATCCTAATATTTCTCCTTCATATACATCAAATGATAAATTATCAACTGCCTTTTTTTCTTTATATTCTTTAGTTAGATTTTTTACCTCTATTACTTTTTCCATATTGCCTCCATGATTTTTGTTAATTTGCTCTGGTTATGTTATATTTGATTATATCATATATTAATTTTATTATCTTTTACATTTTTAATCCTCTTCCCCAGCCGGCAGATTTTTTCATAGCAAACACGTTGATTTTTTTATTTTGCTGCGCCGCTTATTGTAAGTTCAAAAGATAAACTCGCCTATCGGCTCAGACATATCTTTTGAACTTACGCTATGCTCGCAAAATTTCAAAAATCTGCCTATCGTTTGCTTATGAAAATTTCTGCCGGCTGGGGTGTGGAAATTCTGTTGCTCTGGATATTTCTGCCGGCTGGGGTGTGGAAATTCTGTTGCTTATGAAAGTTTATGCTGGCTGGGATGAAGATACTATGTCGATTATGAACGTTTATGACGACTGGGCTGGGAATTGTGTTGTCTATGGATTTTCTGTTGGCTGAAACAATGTTAAATATATTATTTCCCTTGAAAAATATTTGCTAAATATGTCATATATTAATTGACAAAAATCCTGTTTAAGCAATATCCTATAATCATGTTAAAAAAGGATATATTTAATTATGAAAAAATTTATAGAATTAGTACGTAAAGAAACAGTATTAGTAATTGCATGGGTCTTGGCAATTATATCCGCATTTTTTGTAAAACCAAATATTAAATACATAGATTACATAGATTTTAGAACGCTTGGAATATTATGGAGCCTTATGGTTATCATGGAAGGGTTAAGTTGTAATGGATTATTTGAAAAGATAGGTTATAAATTATTAAAAAAGACGAAAAATGTATGGCAGCTAAGTATAACATTGGTATTCATTTGTTTTTTCTCAAGTATGTTAATTACAAATGACGTTGCACTTATTACATTTGTTCCTTTTACAATGATGATTTTAGGAAAATGTGCAAAACAAAATTTATTGATTCCAATAATTGTTTTGCAAACCATTGCAGCTAATCTTGGAAGTATGCTTACTCCAATTGGCAACCCTCAAAATTTATATTTATATGGTTTATGGGGAGTTAACATATTTACATTCATAAAAACTATTTTACCTTATTCAATTGTTTCATTTTTTCTTCTTTTACTATTTTTGTTTTTTATTAAGGATAAGAAAAGTAAAATTGTTGTTGATGGTAAAGAAAATGATATTATTCAATATAAGGGGAACTTATTTTTCTATGTAATTTTATTTGTAATCGCATTAGGAACTGTATTTAAATTAATTTCTTATTATATTCTTATATTTCTTGTGTTTATTGTCGTGTTTTTTATACAGCGAAATGTGCTATATAAAATAGATTACGCATTACTTTTTACATTTATTGGATTTTTTATTTTTACGGGAAATATTGGTTCACTTCCAATGGCAAATAAGTATTTGGCTTCAATTGTTATAGGAAATGAAATTGGAATTGGGGTACTTGCGAGTCAGGTGATAAGCAATGTTCCTTCTGCCTTGCTTTTATCTGGTTTTACAACAAACTATAAAGGATTACTTATAGGTGTAAATGTTGGTGGTCTTGGAACACTTATTGCTTCAATGGCTAGTTTAATTTCTTACAAATTATATGCACATAATAACAACAGCACAGAAGGAAAATATTTGCTTTATTTTACAGTTGTAAATATTGTATTTCTTGTAGTTT
>OOAD01000649.1_pt1 | contig 23501 bp, 18 predicted proteins | sample 1671151 | NCBI WGS metagenome assembly OOAD01 (sample SAMN06348127, study PRJEB24527) | human gut metagenome | biome: human gut; feature: ankylosing spondylitis patient; material: feces | host: Homo sapiens | place: China | collected 2015-10
CAGGCAGAACAGCTTCGGGATACCATGAACAGTTTTGATGTGGATGCCAAGATCGTGGAACGAAAAAAACATTTTGTTGTTTACTTAAAAGAAGGGGCACAGATTGTTGATATTTTAAATGTGATGGAAGCGCATGTGGCACTGATGAATTTGGAGAACGTGCGTATTTTAAAAGAGATGCGTAATTCCGTTAACCGTAAGGTCAACTGCGAGACTGCCAATATCAGCAAGACGGTTAATGCGGCAGTAAAACAGCTGGAGGACATTACATATATCAGGGAAGTGATGGGGTTAGACAGCCTGCCGGACAATTTAAAAGAGATGGCGTTATTGCGGCTGGAATACCCTGAGGCACCACTCAAAGAACTTGGAATGTATTTAGATCCGCCGGTTGGAAAATCGGGTGTGAACCACAGACTTCGGAAGATCAGTGAGATCGCAGACGGATTGAGGGAATAGGAGGAGAATGATAAGACGATGAGAAAGACAGTAGAAGTGCAGATGGATGCAGGAATGGAAGCAAGACCGATCGCATTGATGGTACAGACCGCCAATCAGTTTTCCAGTCATCTTTATCTGGAGATGGACGGGAAACATGTCAATGCAAAAAGCATCATGGGAATGATGAGCCTTGTTCTGACAAACGGAGTGGTTGTCACGATAGATGCGGAAGGAACAGACGAAGTGGAAGCAGTGGAAGCATTAGAGAGACTTTTGACAGGCAAATAAATGTTGAATGAATAAGAGAGTATAGTGATTTATGGATATGAAAAAGAAATTATTGTTTGTATTCAATCCGTGCTCAGGAAAGGCACAGATTAAGAATCAGTTGTTAGACATCGTGGACACCATGGTAAAAGCGGATTATGAGGTTACGATCTATCCGACGCAGTGTGCAGGAGATGCAAAAGAAAAAGTGGAAGCGTATGCCGGAAATTATGATCTTGTTGTGTGCAGCGGTGGAGATGGTACATTAGACGAAGTGGTAACCGGAATGATGCAATGCAAAGCAAAAGTTCCATTGGGATACATACCGGCCGGAAGCACGAACGATTTTGCTTCTTCGCTTGGAATACCGAAGGACATGGAAAAAGCGGCAGAGGCGGCCGTCACAGGAAAACCGTTTCCGTGCGATGTCGGTCTGTTTAATGGGGATTATTTTGTCTATGTCGCAGCATTTGGACTTTTTACAGAAGTGTCTTATAAGACGAGCCAGGAATGGAAAAATGTACTCGGACATGCCGCTTATATTTTGGAAGGCGCAAAATGCCTTCATGATATCCCATCCTTTATGATGCAGGTGGAATATAACAATATGCGTATTCAGGACGAGTTTATCTACGGAATGATCACAAATTCTACATCTGTAGGCGGGTTCAAGGGGATGACCGGAAAAGATGTTCTGCTCGATGACGGTGTTTTTGAAGTGACACTGATCAAAAAGCCGAAAAACCCGATGGAACTGAATGAGATCATCGCATCCCTGATCAATCTCGTAGATGACACGGATATGATTTATTCATTTAAGACAGCTGAAGTGAAGTTTACTGCTTCAAGGGAGATCCCATGGACTCTGGACGGGGAATTTGGCGGTGACCATATGGAAGTCTGTGTGAAAAATCTGAAACAGGCAGTGGACATTATAGTCAAAAAGCCGGAAGAATCAAAAATCTGACGGTCATATATGTTAAAAAAATAACTTTATTTTTGCATCAAAGTAATATATAATGAGTGCAAATGGGAAATATATTTTTAAAATTATGGAGGAATTAACAATGTTAGTATCTGCAAAAGAGATGTTAGACAAAGCAAAAGCTGGTCATTATGCTGTAGGTCATTTTAACATTAACAATTTGGAATGGGCAAAAGCTGTTTTATTGACAGCACAGGAGTTAAAATCCCCTGTTATCTTAGGTGTATCTGAAGGTGCTGGAAAGTACATGACAGGATTCAAAACTGTAGCAGCTATGGTAAAAGCTATGGATGAAGAACTTGGAATCACAGTTCCTGTAGCATTACACTTAGATCACGGAACTTACGAAGGATGCTACAAATGCATCAAAGCTGGTTTCACATCTATCATGTTTGATGGTTCTCATTATTCAATCGAAGAGAACATCGAGAAAACAAAAGAATTAGTAGCAGTTGCTCACAGATTAGGTTTATCTATCGAGGCAGAAGTTGGTTCTATCGGTGGAGAAGAGGATGGCGTTATTGGTATGGGTGAATGCGCTGATCCTAACGAGTGTAAAGCAATCGCTGATCTTGGTGTGGACATGCTTGCAGCAGGTATCGGTAACATCCACGGAAAATATCCGGCAAACTGGCCAGGATTAAGCTTTGAGACTTTAGCAGCAGTTCAGGAGAAAACAGGAGCATTACCATTAGTACTTCACGGTGGTACAGGTATCCCAGAAGATATGATCAAGAAAGCAATCGAACTTGGTGTATCTAAGATTAATGTTAACACAGAGTGTCAGTTATCTTTCGCAGATGCTACACGTAAATATATTGAAGCTGGTAAAGACCTTGAAGGTAAAGGATTCGATCCTCGTAAATTATTAGCTCCAGGTACAGATGCAATCAAAGCAACTGTAAAAGAGAAAATGGAATTATTTGGTTCTGTTGGAAAAGCTGAATAAGATAAGAATGCGAAGAGAGTGCTTCTGTTTTGGAGGCACTCTTTTTTTCTTTACAAAAAAACTTCGGACGATAAACTGCCCGAAGTTTTTGCGTGTATGAAAAAAGTAAATGGCTGTAAGCACCAGATCAGGGTTGTGGCAATATGGCATGCCACATATTAATATACAGGATTTTCTACATTGACTTTATCAACTTCCTGATAAGGAGCAAGTGTAGAAACCATTTTGATTGGTTTGTCATATGCATTTTTTACATAGTGAACTTCGCCAGGCTCGATATGGATAAAATCGCCTTCTGTTAAGGTATGGCATACGTTATCGACAACGATATCAACTTTTCCCTCTAAGATATAGAAGTTCTCTTCCATCACATTATGATAATGTGCCTGAAAATCCTGGCCAGGCTGGAACTGTACAAGTGCATAATTCATACGAGGTCCTTTCATTAAATATTTTGGACCACTGTCTCCAAAACGATATTCAAAATCTTTCTCATTAACTACAAACATATTTTTTTCCTTCCTTTTCTTAAGTTTTCTTCATGATTGAATTTTATAAACCTGGTGCAATCCACATATTTTTGGTAAGCTTACGGTCACACAAATCGAGATTGGCTTTGTAGACCTCTCTCCAGACTGGATACATTTCATCATATACTTTTTTGTTCTCTAAATTAGGTGTGTAAGTTTTATCTACTTTAGCACAGATTGCAGCACCCTCAGCGATGGATGGGTAAATGCCAACACCATATCCGGCAATGATCGCAGCGCCCAGTGCAGTTGCTTCTTTTACAACAGGAGTTATGACAGGTTTTCCGGTTACATCAGCAAGAATCTGTGACCATAAATCACTGACAGATGCGCCACCTGCAAAAATAAGCTTATCCGGTTCATTTCCGGTTGCTTCTTTTACAAGTTCAATATGTCCTTTGACTAACATAGCTGTATTTTCCAAAATGGAACGATAGAAAGTATATTTATTAAACTTTTCCGGTAACAGCTCAAAGTTTGTGAAGGTAGGTGCTGCATGTTTCCAGTTAATGAAGTTCATAATATCACTGAAACAGCACATCATGCCGTAACATCCGGCAGGGATTTTCTCTGCTGCTTGATTCATAAGGTTGTATGGATCGTCGCCAATCTCTTTTGCTTTCCGTTTTTCCTCCTGACAGAAACCATCACGGAACCATCTCATGACAAGTCCTGGTTTAAATGCAAGTGCTTCATATTGCCATACGCCTGGTACTGCATGGCAGTTGACACGGACACGGCCATAAGGATCGGTTTTACCACTTTCTGTGTTGAATTCATACTGCCAGAAGCTTCCACCGAATACGGCTGCTTCGCCAGGTTTGCATGCACCGACACCGATTGTGCCGAGCTGACAGTCACCACCGCCGACAACAACAGGAGTACCTTCTGCCAGACCGGTTTCAGAAGCTCCCTTTGCAGTTACTTTTCCTGAAATGGAACCACATTCTAAGATATCCGGGAAAATGTCAGTACGCAGATTACATTTGGCTGCAATTTCCGTATCCCAGGTGCGGGTCTGAAGATCGAGCAGTCCGGTTGTGGAACCATTACTTGGTTCGACTGCAAGTACACCGGTCAGCTTGTAAATTAACCAGTCATTAAACATACCGATTTTAGCAGTTTTCTCATAGATATCCGGCATATTATTTTTTACCCATAAAATACGTGGAATCGCATTAAGGGCATAACTTTGTCCGGATTTTTTATACAATTCCAGTTCAAGATCAGGATTCATGCGGATAAGTTCGGCTACTTCATCATTGCTGCGGGCATCGACATTGGCACACGCCCAGATTTCATTTCCGTCTTTATCGTATAGAAGTATTCCTTCACGCATACATGTTGTAGAAATAGCAGCAATCTCTGCCGGGTCGATCTTGGTCTCTGCAAGGACATTGCGAACACAACCGCTGGCGAGTTCCCAGTTGTATTTCCAGTCAAAATCCATACTTCCCGGAAAACGAGGATCTTCATTGTGCGTCCACTCATGCTGGGAGCAGCCTATCTGGTTTCCTTTCAAATCGAACAGAACAGCACGTACACTTCCTGTTCCAGCGTCAATTGCCATTAAATAATTTTTCATTGCAATGCACCGTCCTTTCTCTCAGTGTCTATATTGTTTTTTGATTGATAAAGATCTAATACTGCAGTAGCGGTATTTTCATCTGTGATGAGAACATCCAGATATTTTCCTGTCAATACAGCATAAATTGCTTCAATCTTGTGCGGACCACCTGCCACGCCGACAACGTTGTTATATTTTTCGATGTCCGTGAGTGCCGGGCTCATAAGCCGCTTTTCCAAATCTGTATCAATCAGATTTCCATTGATATCAATGAAGTGACTTAAAATATCGCCGACAGCGCCCTGTTTCTTCAAAAGAAGGTAGTCATCCGGTGTCAAAATCGAGTTTTTGATGATGGTTGCATTTGTATCAACGCCACCGATACCGACAACCGTAAAATCAGAAATCAAAGCCATTTTCGAGATACGCTGAATGGCAGTTTCTTTTTTTAATTCTTCCATTATAAAGGAAGAACTTAAAATTAAAGGACACGGAATCAAATGTAAGCGGGCATTAAAAACATTGGACTCCGTATTTGGCAGATAATAATTGACACCGCCAGTCAGTGAAATTACATTAATCGGACTTTCGGATCGCTGGGCAAGGTAGTTTAAGATTCGGCTTGGAGTATCTCCGTATCCCATATTAATGTAAGAATTTTCTTTAATACGCTGGTTGATATACATGGAAGCAGCCTGCGCAAGTGAATCATTTAAAGAATCACTGGAAGGAACAGATGGAATGATAAGAATATCATTTAAATGGAAGAGTTCCTTAAAAGTATTTTCCATATGAAATCTTTTTGCGTTACTGTTTCGAATCTGGAAGGTGATCAATCCATTTTCCTTTGCCTTGTCAAGCAAACGCAGGATTTTGATGCGGTTAATACCTAATATCTTGGCGATTTCCTGCTGGGTAAGATTCTCAATATAGTAGTACCACGCAATTTTGATCATAAGTTCTTCTTCATAATTATAGTTCGAATCCATATTTAATTCTCCTAACAAGTAAAATAAAACAATTGTTCATTAAACTGAAATATGTTAATTCATAGTATAATTATGATTGTGCAAAATGTCAAGATAAAATGTTTTTGTATAATTTATATAGGTAGAATGACCAAAAAAATAGAAAAAATCTCGAAAAGCTATGTTGACAAATGATAATACGAGTGTTAATATTAGTTCATCACTTGAACAAAAGTACTTGAAGATAACGGAGGGGATAACATGGAGAACAACAAAAAACCAGACGCTGAAAATCTTCTGCAGGTTTGTGATATTTATAAATCCTTTGGTGACAATGCAGTCTTAAAAGGCATGACATTGAGCCTGGCATCTGGAGAAGTTCTTTCTCTTATTGGAGGTAACGGAGCTGGTAAAAGTACCTTAATGAAAATCATTATGGGTATCTATACACACGACAGTGGAAAAGTCATTGTAAATGGAAAAGAAATGACAGCAGGAAAAACAACAGAAGCGTTATCCAGCGGTGTTTACATGGTACCACAGGAACCATTGCTTTTCCCTAATATGACAGTTGAAGAAAATATTCTGATCGGTTTCACAAAACCACAGTCAGAACTTCATAAAGAACTTGTCGATACAATGAAGAAGATCGGTTGGAATCTTGAACTTAATCGTAAAGCCAATACATTGTCAATCGCAGAACAGCAGTTGGTCGAGCTGCTGAGAGGCTTGCTCAGACATGCAAAGATACTGATTCTGGATGAGCCGACAAGTGCACTTACTTTTAAAGAGGTAGAAAGTCTTTTTAAAGTAGTCAAAGACTTGAAAGCACAGGGAATTGGAATTATTTATATCACCCATCGTCTGGATGAGGTGTTTGAGATTTCCACAGACGTTGGAATCATGAGAGATGGTCGAATCACTCTCATGGGAAAGATTGAAGAATTTACAAAAGCAGCCCTTGTAAAAGGCTTGCTGCCAGATGCCACTGATCAGCAGGAAATCGTGAATAAAAATACAGTTGATTACAGCAAAGATCCGGTTCTTGAATTAAAGAACTACAGTGGATATGGATTTAAAGATATTTCCTTAAAAGTATATCCGGGAGAAATCCTTGGAGTTGCAGGTGTTGTAGGTGCTGGAAGAACAGAGATGGCACAGACAATTTTTGGAATGGACAAAGTACTTGGAGGAAAAGTTTATCTGGATGGTAACGACATTACAGGACTGAGCACACAGAAAGTTATGAAAGCTGGTGTGAACTACGTTTCAGAAGACAGACATGCGGATGGAATTTTCAAGATTTCATCGGTTGCCTACAATATTACAAGCGGGGTGTTAAGCGAATCTTTCATGGGAAAAGTTTTCTTAAACCAGAAGAAAGAAAAATCACTCACCCAGCAGTACATTGATGATTTCCGCATCAAAGTTACCGGACAGGAACAGGAAGTTGGAAGCCTCTCAGGTGGTAACCAGCAGAAAGTAGTGATCGGACATGCGCTTGCTACAAATCCGAAGCTGATTATTCTGGATGAGCCGACACGAGGAATCGATGCAGGTGCCAGAACTGATGTCTACAATATTATTAAAGGACTTTCGAAAAAGGGATTGGCTGTACTTTTGATCTCATCTGATATGGAAGAAATTATCGAACTTAGCGACAGAGCAGTGACGATCCATCAGGGCAGATTAAACTGTGAGTTTGACAGAGCAGATATCAATCAGGAGAATTTAACAAAAGCATCCTTTGGTGTTATTGGAAAGGAGAAAGAATCATGAACAGTTTACGGGCAATCTTGAAAAAGAGAGAAATGACAAGTTTCCTTTGTCTGGTCTTGTTATTCATCGTGGTTGGCTGTATCAACCCGGCATTTTTTACAGTAGGAAATATATCCGCATGTTTTAACTCATCTGTTGTGTTTGTCATTATCTCCGTTGGTATGGCATTTACGATCATGATTGGTGAAATCGATGTTTCCGTTGGTTCCTGTATGGGTATGACGGCGGTTGTAGTCGGCACCATGATATGTGATGGAAAGAACTGGATACTTGCATTTATTGTCGGAATCCTGATCGGTGTGATCGTTGGATGCATTAATGGATTTGGTGTTGCAATTATGAAAGCACCTTCCCTGATTTTTACATTAGGTGTAAACGGAATCTTACGTGGTCTGATGTTTATTTACACAGACGGTGCAGATGTTAACAATATTCCAAAAAGCTTTAAAGACATCTCAGCAAAAGCTCTTCCGGGAGTGAGACTTACATATTACTTTATTGGAGCGCTGATTCTTACAATTATCATCCATTTGATCCTTACAAATACAAGAAAAGGAAGATATGTAAAAGCAGTTGGTGATAATGCAGATGGTGCGAAGTTAGTAGGTATTAACCCGGTTGCAACAAAATTTGTTTCCTATATTATATGTTCCGTTATGGCATCTATCGCAGGAATTTTATTCTGCAGCCGTATCGGTATTGTCACAACATCCAGTGGTAATGGTTACGAAATGACAGCAGTTGCCGCATGTGTATTAGGTGGTATCAGTCTTACCGGTGGTGTTGGTAGTGTGATCGGTTCAGCAATTGGTGCTGTAATTATGAGTTCCATCAGTTACCTTTTAGTATTTATGGGATTCTCATCTGATTATAATGATGCAATTACCGGAAGTATCCTGATTGTGATTGTGGTAGTTGACTCTGTAATGCAGATCAGATCAAGAATGAAATTAAGACATGAAAGACTGCAGGCAAGAACGCGGGATGACATGAATACGGAAGAGGGGGATGCATAATGAGCGGAATTTCTTCAAACGAGAAAAAAAGTAAGCATAAGGGAATGCTGAACTGGAATTTGTTTTTGATTGTTGTAATTCTTTTCGAATTTTTGATTTTTGGAGCTGCGAATCAGAAGTTTTTGAATATCTCTTCCATGTTTCGTAGTATGAACGACTTCGTTCCGATTGGAATTATTGGTATTTTTGTCACACTGGTTATGATTACCGGAGGAATCGATATTCAGGCTGGATCAATCGTCGGACTGACCTCTATCATTATTGGTGTTGCATGGCAGGACTGGGGAATGAATATCTGGGCTGCTGTTGTACTTGCAATTGTGATCGCTATCTTATGTGGAACGCTGACTGGATTTTTTATCGCATACTGTGGCGTACAGGCGATGGTCGCAACATTAGGTGGAAGTTTCTTATATGCAGGACTTGCCCTGATGGTTTCCACTTTGAGTGATACACCATCCTACATGGGAATTACAAACTTCCCGGATGCATTCCGAAACATTACCAAATTTAAAATCGGTACAATTTCACCGGGACCGGTTTTGGTATTTGTCATTATTGCAGTGATTATGGGAATTGTGTTACATAAAACCAAGTATGGACGTAAAATTTTCCTTGTTGGTGTCAATCAGAATGCAGGAGAGTTCTCCGGAATTAATACAAAAAGAGTAATTCTTTCTACTTATGTATTGAGTGCTGTTGGTGCAGCAATCGCAGGTATTGTACTTACATCTTATTATAATGTAGCAAAATCTGACCTTGGAAGTACATTTACAATGAATATCATTACGATTGTAGTACTTGGAGGAACTTTATCAACAGGTGGTAAAGGAAATGTATTCGGAACAGTATTGGCAACCATCATTATTGGACTGATCAAATTTGGACTTCCGTTATGCTTTGGTATTAATTCACAGTATCTGGATGCACCAATCGGAATCCTGCTGGTAGTTGTATTGTTAGGACGTGCATTAATGGTTCATCCGGCATTCATAAATTACCGCGCAAAGTTAAAAAATAAGCGGCAGAAAGCAGCTTAGTACAAAATTGTTAGAAAATATCTAAACATACATATCACACATATTAAGGAGGAAATGTAATGAAGAAAAAGATTTTATCAGCATTATTAGTTGGGGCAATGGTATCTTCCCTTTTAGCTGGATGTGGTGGAAGTGACAGTGCAAGCACAAGCGACAACAGCACAAGCGCAGGAAGCTCAGATGCGCAGACAACAGAGCAGGGCTCTTCTGATGCAACAGCAGAGGCATCTGGAATCGAAGGAAAAACAGTAGCATTCATTCCAAAATTAACAGGAAATGCATTCTTCGAAGTTGCAAACGACGGAGCACAGGAATATGCAGAAAAATGGGGAATCACTGTTGATTACATGGGAAGCTCTAACGCAGCAGTAGCAGATCAGGTATCTGTTATTAACCAGGCTATTTCTTCAGGGGTTGATGCAATCTGTATTTCAACTGTAGATGCAGCAGGTGTATCTGATGCATTACAGGAAGCAAAGGATGCAGGAATCATGGTTACAACATGGGATTCTGATGCAAACAGCGATGACAGAACTTTAATGGTTTCTCAGGGAACACCAGAAGTTTTAGGACAGATGTTAGTAGATATGGCAGTTGATGGATTAAAGGAGAGAGGTAAAGATCCTGAAAACGATGAGATTAAATATTGCTGGCACTACTCACAGGCAACTGTAACAGACCAGAACAGCTGGCAGGTAGAAGGCGAGAAGATTATCGCTGAGAAATATCCAAACTGGACAAACGTTTACCCAGACAACTACTACTCAGAGCAGGATGCTGAAAAAGCTATCACAGTTGGTGAAGCTGTATTAGATGCAAACCCAGATATCGATGTTATTATCTGTAACGACTCTACAGCTCTTCCAGGACAGTTACAGGCTGCTGAGAACAAAGGTTACAACAAAGACAACATTACAATTACTGGTTTCGCAACACCAAACGCTGTAAAACAGTATTGCTCAAACGGAACTCTTTACAACTGGGGTCTGTGGGATGCAAAACTTCAGGGTGCTATGGGTTGTTATGTAGCTGCTTACCTTGCAGCAGGTAACACTGTAAAAGTTGGCGACACAATTGACATTCCTGAAATCGGTTCCTGTGAAGTACTTTCCAACGATAGTATTTCAGCTGGCGCAGCAACAGGTGATGAAAACAACGGTGTTGTTCTTCTTCCAGAGCGTCTGGTATTTACCGCAGATAACATGGATGATTATGATTTCTAATTATTAACAAACAAAAGAGAGAAGAATTATTAACTTGTGATATGTATGTAGTAACAAATAGTTTATAGTGAAAAAGGAGATATATCGATGGCAGATTTAGAAGGACTTAAAGTAGCAAAAGATTATCACATTGATACACCATTTGCCAACCAGGATGGCTTTTATGTAAAAGGTGCAAACAGTCTGGATTGGGGAATGAAACGTCATTTAGCAAATATTTTCAATCCAAAGAGTGGAAATACTGTAATGTTTGCTTTTGACCATGGATACTTTATGGGAAGCACAGCAGGATTAGAGAGACTGGATTTATTATTACCAAAGCTGGCACCATATGTTGACTGTTTTATGGGAACAAGAGGTGCTATCCGTACATGCTTAAAACCTGAGTACACCAATGCAATCGCATTGAGAGTTACATCTGGTTCCAGCATGGTTCAGGCTGATTTAAGTCATGAAGTTGTTGCAGTAGATATCGAAGATTCCATCCGCATGAATGCAGATTGTATGGCATCACAGGTATTTATCGGAGCAGACGGACAGTTATCAAGTATTGATAATTTAAGCAAAGTAATCAATGCAGGTATGAGATACAGTGTTCCAACCTTAGGCGTATGTGCTGTAGGTAAAGACATGGAGCGTACCGACAGATTCTTTAAATTAGCTACACGTATTATCGCTGAGATGGGATGCCAGATGGTAAAAACCTATAACTGTGAAAACTTCGAAGAAGTCGTTGCAGCCTGCCCGGTACCAATCGTAGTAGCCGGTGGTAAGAAATTGGCTGAAAAAGATGCTTTGACATTAGCTTATGATGTAATCAGCAAAGGTGCAAGAGGTGTTGATATGGGAAGAAATATCTTCCAGAGCCAGCATCCGGTTGAAATGGCACAGGCTGTTCATAAGGTAGTACATGAAGGCTTTACAGACAAAGAAGCATATGAATTTTACGAAGATCTTATTCATTAATACAATGAGAGAAGAAGGGGCAGGCTGTTTTGGCCTGCCCCTTTTTTTGGAAAGAGGATGAGAAATGGTTATCAAAATACTGGAAATGGCATTGCCCGTGCTTATCATGCTGGGGCTTGGATATTTTTGCAAAGCAAAAAATGTGTTTGATGAAAAAGGGCTGCTTGGCTTAAAAGCGTTCATCAGCAATATTACGCTGCCGGTGGTATTATTCAATGCATTTTTGTGTGCAGAGTACAATGCGAAAATTGTAGTGTTGTTTGTTTTGATTTATGTGGGCTATCTGCTTGCAATCGGTACAGGACTTCTGCTGAATAAAACAGGGAAAAGCTGTTCTGTGTTTATGCCGTTTCTGTTGGCGAGTGCGGAAGGCGGAATGCTCGGATATGCGCTTTACGGACTGATCACTGGAACGCAGACCGGATTTGCGGCAGTTGATCTGGGACAGACTGTTTTTGCATACACGGCATTTCTTGCACTGTTAAAAATGACGGATGGAAAGAAAGTCACCGCCAGAAATCTCCTGGGCAATATGTTTTCCAATAAATGTTTCTGGGGCATGCTGCTTGGTATTATCTGTGGGGCAACTGGAATTGGAAAACTTGTCTTAAACAGCAGTGTCGGCGGAATCGTTACTTCGGTCATCAGTATGATCGCAGCACCGACGAGCGCAATCGTACTTCTTGTTGTTGGATATGAATTAAATATGAAACGTGAGTTGATGAAAAAAGTACTTATTACAGTTGTAACACGTCTGGCAATCATGGCAGTACTTTTAGTGGCAGTGAGTGCAATTGTTACAGGAATTTTCGGATACGACAAAGAACTTGAAGTTGCGTTGATGGTGTTATATTCGCTTCCGGCACCGTTTATCATTCCAATGTTTGCAGACCTCGGAGACGACAGCGAATATGTTTCGACGACGCTTTCGGTCAATACTGTCGTCACGATTATTCTGTTTGTGTTTATCTCGGCATTCTATATTATGTAGGGAATATTTTTATTGAGAAACTGCGTGAAGAAAACGATTTATTAGTTGCATTTATGTGTAGATTCTCTTATATTAGTATAAGAACATCAAATCTGAGGGGATTTAGATGAGAGAAAGGATATCAAACAAGATGATGGAGAAAGAGAACTTTAATGTTGTAGATATCTTTGGAGAAAATGTATTTAACGATTCTGTCATGCAGGCTCGTTTACCAAAGAAAGTTTACAAAAAACTTCACGAAGTAATGGAGGAAGGAAAAGAATTAGACCTCGAGACCGCAGATGTCGTTGCTCATGAGATGAAGGAGTGGGCAATTGAAAAAGGTGCAACACATTATACGCACTGGTTCCAGCCGTTAACCGGAGTTACGGCAGAGAAACACGATTCTTTCATTACGGCGCCTATGGAAAACGGCAAGGTTTTGATGAGTTTTTCGGGAAAAGAATTAATTAAAGGTGAACCGGATGCATCATCTTTTCCATCCGGTGGATTAAGAGCGACTTTTGAGGCGAGAGGATATACAGCATGGGACTGTACTTCTCCGGCATTCGTCAGACAGGACGCAGCAGGCGCAACACTCTGCATTCCGACTGCATTCTGTTCCTACACAGGAGAAGCGCTTGACCAGAAGACACCATTGCTTCGTTCCATGGAAGCAATCAACGAGCAGGCACTGCGTCTGATCCGTTTATTCGGAAACACAACCTCTAAGAGAGTAACTCCTTCGGTAGGACCGGAGCAGGAATACTTTATTGTAGACAGAGAAAAATATTTACAGAGAAAAGACCTGATCTTTACCGGACGTACTTTGTTTGGTGCAATGCCTCCAAAAGGACAGGAAATGGATGACCATTACTTTGGAAGCATCCGCGAGCGTATCGCATCCTATATGAGAGATGTCAATATCGAACTTTGGAAGCTTGGCGTGTCCTCGAAGACACAGCATAATGAGGTCGCACCTGCACAGCACGAACTGGCTCCGATTTATGCAGTGGCAAATATCGCAGTTGACCACAACCAGCTTATCATGGAGACTTTGAAAAAGGTTGCATATCGTCATGGTTTACAGTGTCTGTTGCATGAGAAACCATTTGCAGGGGTGAATGGTTCCGGTAAGCATGATAACTGGTCCATTACGACAGACGATGGCATTAACCTGTTAGAACCGGGAAAAACGCCGCACGAAAATATTCAGTTCCTTTTGGTGCTGACCTGTATTTTAAAAGCAGTGGATACCCATGCCGATCTTTTGCGCGAATCGGCAGCAGATGTCGGAAATGACCACAGACTTGGCGCAAATGAGGCACCACCGGCTATTTTATCCGTTTATCTTGGAGAGCAGTTAGAGGATGTGTTGTCACAGCTCATCAGCACAGGAGCTGCCACACACAGTATCTCCGGTCAGAGATTAGAGACAGGTGTAAAATCGCTGCCTGACTTTATGAAGGATGCGACAGACCGTAACCGTACATCTCCATTTGCGTTTACAGGCAATAAATTCGAGTTCCGTATGGTGGGTTCCCAGGATTCTGTTTCCCAGCCAAACGTTGTGTTAAATACAATTGTTGCAGAGGCATTTGCAGAGGCGTGTGATGAACTGGAAAAAGCAGATGACTTTGACATGGCTGTGCATGATCTCATCAAAAAATATGCGACAGAGCATCAGAGAATCGTATTCAATGGCAACGGATATTCAGACGAATGGGTAGAGGAAGCCGAAAGACGTGGACTTCCGAATATCAAATCCATGGTAGATGCCATTCCTGCATTAAATACAGAAAAAGCGGTTGCTTTATTTGAAAAATTCGGTGTATTTACAAAGGCAGAGCTTGATTCCCGTGTCGAAATCGAATATGAGACCTATGCAAAAGAAATCAACATCGAAGCAAAGGCAATGATCGATATTGCAACAAAGCAGATCATTCCGGCTGTTATCCGCTATACCACAACACTGGCACAGTCCATCAATGCAGTAAAAGCAGCCTGTGGCGCAGATATCAGCGTGCAGACAGAGATTCTGATGGAAGTATCAGACCTTCTTGCAGACACGAAGAATGCGCTTTCAAAATTGGAGGAAGTGACCGCACAGGGGGCAGCTATGGCACAGGGAAGAGAGCAGGCAGTATTCTATCGCGATGAGGTGATGACTGCAATGAAAGCTTTGCGAACACCGGTTGATAAGCTGGAGATGTTAGTAGATAAATCCATGTGGCCAATGCCATCTTATGGTGATCTCATGTTTGAAGTATAATTTTACATAGAAAATACAATTTTAACAAAAATAAATTGTTTCCATGGAAATAAATGTTAATTTTATACAAAATATGAAAAAAATAAAAAATAGTCTTGAAAAATGATTTTGATTGTATTATTTTAGTTACAACAACAAAACATTGCGAGAGAAAATGAACGAAGGCGTTCCAACAGAGTTGGAGCGCCTTTTTTTCGTGAGTAGCGATGAAAATGCCGTGCTTGCACGAACATTTGAGGAGCACCGCGAAAACTTGAGAAACATTTGTTTCTCAAGTCTGTGAGCAGCGATGTTTGATTAATCAAGAATCAAATCTTAGGGGATTTGGATGAAAAGAAAGGATGTAGAAAGATGAGCGAGAAAGAATACTTCAATGTAGCAGACATCTTTGGAGAGAACGTATTTAACGATGCTGTCATGCAGGAACGTCTTCCAAAGAAAATTTACAAAAAACTTCATGAAGTCATGGAGGAAGGAAAAGAATTAGACCTTGAAACAGCAGATGTCGTTGCACATGAGATGAAAGAATGGGCAATTGAAAAAGGAGCAACACACTATACACACTGGTTCCAGCCGTTAACTGGTGTAACAGCAGAGAAACATGATTCTTTTATCACGGCTCCAATGCCAAACGGAAAAGTATTGATGAGCTTTTCCGGAAAAGAGCTGATCAAAGGTGAACCGGATGCATCATCTTTCCCATCCGGTGGTCTTAGGGCAACGTTTGAAGCCAGAGGATATACAGCGTGGGATTGTACATCACCGGCATTCGTCAGACAGGATGCAGCAGGCGCAACACTGTGTATTCCAACTGCTTTCTGTTCCTACACAGGTGAGGCGCTTGACCAGAAAACACCATTGCTTCGTTCTATGGAGGCAATTAATGAGCAGTCCCTTCGATTGCTCCGGTTATTTGGAAACACAACCTCGAAAAAAGTAACCCCTTCCGTTGGACCGGAACAGGAATATTTCATTGTTGACAGAGAAAAATATTTACAGAGAAAAGATTTGATTTTCACAGGCCGTACCTTATTCGGAGCGATGCCTCCAAAAGGCCAGGAGATGGATGATCATTACTTCGGAAGCATCCGTGAGCGTATCGCAGCTTACATGAAGGATGTCAACAAAGAACTCTGGAAACTTGGTGTATCTGCAAAGACACAGCATAATGAGGTAGCACCTGCACAGCATGAGTTAGCCCCAATTTATGCAGAAGCAAACATTGCAGTGGATCACAACCAGTTAGTCATGGAGACATTGAAAAAAGTTGCTTACCGTCATGGCTTACAGTGCTTACTTCACGAGAAACCATTTGCAGGAGTTAACGGTTCCGGTAAACACAACAACTGGTCGATCACAACAGATGATGGAATTAACCTGTTGGATCCGGGCAAAACGCCACATGAGAATATTCAGTTCCTATTAGTTTTAACCTGTATCTTAAAGGCAGTGGATACACATGCAGATCTGTTAAGAGAATCCGCAGCAGATGTCGGAAATGATCACAGATTAGGAGCAAATGAGGCACCGCCGGCAATCCTTTCCGTGTTCCTGGGCGAGCAGTTAGAGGATGTGTTGTCACAGCTGATCAGCACTGGTGAAGCCACACATAGTATTTCAGGAAAAATGTTAGAGACAGGTGTTAAAACATTACCTGATTTCATGAAAGATGCAACAGACCGAAACAGAACGTCACCATTTGCATTTACCGGAAACAAGTTCGAGTTCCGTATGGTAGGTTCTCAGGATTCCATCGCACAGCCAAACGTTGTATTAAATACAATCGTTGCAGAAGCATTTGCAGAAGCCTGTGATGAACTGGAAAAAGCAGATGATTTCGATATGGCAGTACATGATCTGATCAAAAAATATGCAACCGAGCACCAGAGAATTGTATTCAATGGAAATGGTTATTCTGAGGCATGGGTAAAAGAGGCAGAGAGACGTGGACTTCCAAACATTAAATCCATGGTAGATGCAATCCCTGCATTGAATACTGACAAGGCAGTTGCATTATTTGAAAAATTTGGTGTATTTACAAAAGCAGAACTTGATTCCCGTGTTGAGATCGAATATGAGACTTACGCAAAAGAGATCAATATTGAGGCAAAGGCAATGATCGATATTGCAACCAAACAGATCATTCCGGCAGTGATCAAATACACAACGGTTCTTGCAGAGTCCATCACAGCAGTGAAGGCAGCATGCGGCGCTGATGTGAGTGTTCAGACAGAGATCCTGACAGAGGTATCTGATCTGCTTGCAGATGCAAAATCAGCACTTTCCAAACTGGAAGAAGTCACTGCAAAAGGTGGCGCAATGGAAGAGGGAAGAGCACAGGCAGTTTATTATCATGATGAAGTAAAAGCAGCTATGGATGAGCTCCGTGCACCGGTTGATAAATTGGAAATGTTGGTAGATAAGTCCATGTGGCCAATGCCTTCTTACGGAGATCTGATCTTTGAAGTATAATAACAGAACGGTATACATAAAAAACTCCCATAAAAGGGAGGATGCCAGGTGGTTCTCCACCTGGCAGATTATGAAAAAGTTTATATAAAAAGTAATCAAAACTTTGAAACTGTCTTTTGTTTTTATGCTTTTATTATATGCAGCAGAAGTGAAAAATCCATGTTCACATCATGAAAGATTTTTAAACAAATTGTGAACAAATAAAGAATGGAAAACAAGGAGGCTAAATCCTCTCCTCACCATGGGGTTCGGATTTTGCTTCGCAAAACAAGGAGGATTGTTATGAAGAAGTTAGAGATTATTATTAAACCGGAGAAACTTGAAGACTTAAAAGAAGTTTTAGATTCCTGTGAAGTAAACGGTATGAATATCGTAAACAGCATGGGTTATGGTAATCAGAAAGGTATCATTAAAAATTACCGTGGTTCTGAGTATGCTGTAAATCTTCTTCCTAAGGTTAAAGTGGAGACGGTCGTAACAGATGAAGTTGCACCAACTCTGATCGATAAGATCGTAAAGGAAATTAATACCGGACATTTTGGTGATGGTAAGATTTTCGTATATGATGTAGAAGATGCAGTTCGTATCCGTACCGGCGAACATGGTACAGATGCATTGTAAGATTCTATGGACGGAAAGAGGAGTCCTAAAATAGAATTAGTTTTTTGTTATGAAAAAATTGAATCAGGAAAAAACGATTATCAAAGGGGATAATAAAGGGTGTAGTCTCACCTGAATTATCTCCTTTTTTATATCGCAAAACAAGGAGGCTAAATCCTCTGCTCCTGCAAGGGCAGTCGCATTTTGCTTCGCAAAACAAGGAGGATTATTATGGATATGAGTGTATGGTACCTGATGGGTGCAGCGTTAGTATTTTTTATGCAATGTGGATTTGCAATGGTAGAAGCAGGCTTTACAAGAGCAAAAAATGTCGGCAACATTACGATGAAAAACTTAATGGATTTCTGTATTGGTACAGTTGCTTTCTATTTATTAGGTTATAACCTGCTCTGCGGCGAAGGTGGTTTTGTAGGATGGGGGCTGAATCCTTTTACAGGCTTTGGCGAGACAGACTGGTCAGCTTTCGTATTTAACTTAGTATTCTGTGCAACAGCAGCAACAATTGTTTCAGGTGCAATGGCAGAGCGTACAAAATTCATTACCTATTGTATTTATAGTTTTATTATCAGTTTAGTAGTTTATCCGGTCGAGGCTCACTGGGTTTGGGGTGCAACACCGTGGCTTACAGATATGGGATTTACAGATTTTGCAGGATCAGCATGCATCCATATGGTAGGTGGAATTACAGCCTTCATTGGAGCAGCAATGCTTGGACCTCGTATCGGTAAATATGATAAAAACGGAAAAGCAAGACCAATTCTTGGACACAATATTTTAATCGGTGCTCTTGGTGTATTCATTCTCTGGTTTGGCTGGTACGGATTTAACGGCGCAGCAGCAACAGACACGATGCAGTTATCACAGATTTTTGCAACAACAACTGTAGCACCGGCAGTCGCAACAGTAAGTGCAATGATTTTCACATGGATCAGAAATGGCAAACCGGATGTTTCCATGTCCTTAAACGGATCTCTTGCAGGTCTTGTGGCAGTCACAGCAGGATGTGCGAATGTAGATGCAATTGGTTCGTTCATCATCGGTGCAGTTGCAGGTGTTCTGGTCTGCGTAGCAGTATACTTTATTGAAGATAAATTAAAAGTAGATGATCCGGTTGGTGCCGTAGCAGTTCACGGATGCAATGGTATCTGGGGAACGATCGCTGTAGGACTTTTTGATTACAAAGATGGTTTATTCTATGGCGGTGGTGTACATCACTTATTGATCCAGTTACTTGGTATCGTATGTATCGCAGGCTGGACAATCGTTACAATGACAATTGTATTTACAGTACTTAAGAAAACAATTGGACTCAGAGTATCTGCTCAGGAAGAAGTAGAAGGACTTGACTCTACAGAACATGGTCTTGAATCCGGATATCCTGATTTTGTTCCAAGAGAACTTCATTAATTCGCACGAATCTAATTCGATTAGGTTCGTGGAATCTAATCCCCTTAGTAGTATATACATCAACACAAAAAGAACGGCGGCAGCCGTTCTTTTTGTATAGAAAAATGATAAAATACAGATCTTTTGAATCCATATGTGCGAATAAGATCATGTAAGAGACAAAAGTTTTATGGTGGATTTTTTGAAAACAAAAAGTTATAATAAAAGTGCTATATCAGATTACAAATGATATGGCTGAATGTGATAGAAAATAAGAAGGAAAAAAAATGAAGCGAAATCTTTTATTTATTAGCAGATATCCGGAGATTATAGATGAATTTCAGGGCATCTTAGAAGAAAAACAGATTGAGACAGAGATTGCACAAAATGGGACAGATGCAATGGAGTTGTTAAAACAGAAAGAATATCAGATACTTGTCACAGATTTAAATCTGGATGGATATAACGGTGATAAAATTTTATCTTATGTAAACCAAAAATTCCCGGATACGATCTGCATGTTATATACAAATTCGATCAGCGCCGTACAGTTGGGATTCTATTTGAACAAGCGGGATGTGTTCCGTGTATTTCTGAGACCGGTAAATTTCAGACAGGAATTTATGCAGGCACTGGAGGAAGCCTATGAACTTTATGACTTGAAAAAACATGACAGGGACAGCAGACAGGAGCGTCTGAAACAGTTAGAGGACAATCGGAAAGCAATTGCAGAGATCGAGAAAATCATAGAGAACCAGAATGAAAGCTGGAAAGATTTTGAAGTTTTTGCAGAACGTCTGCTTGGATTTACAATGGAACGATATGGAAGGAACTTGAATACAGAACAGCGCAGACAGTATTTTGCCAAAGAAAAAAAGCTGTTAAGGGCTATGTGTGAGAATCCGGATACTCATAATATAGCCAGGGCACAGAATGAGGCAGAAGTGCTCATGAAGTGAAAGTTTAGTGACAAATACATGATAAAAAATGCTAACCCGTGGGTTAGCATTTTTTATGTTTAAATATTTTACTGACCATCAACACTCTGATCCGTTGTGGCAGCTGGATCCGTTGTGGTAGTGCTGGCATCAGGCGTAGAAGCATCACCTGCCGGATCAGCACCAATCGGGTTGACACCGGTTGATCCAGGGAAGGAGTTTGTTCCAGTGTATGTGGAGTTAAACTCATTGTGTACGGTACATGTCTGACTTAAGAATGCATCTGTTAATAGGTAAGGTGCATCTTCGGTTGTCTCAGAACCGCCGATGACATATACACCCGTGGTAACGGTTTCAGCAGGGCAATAACTGCCGGCTAACATATTAGATGCGGTACAGATATTGGCTACAGTATGATGATCGCAGTATTCGGTTGGTTCTGTACCCTGTGCAAAATATTCTGTAATAACGCAGTTTCCACGGGGATCGTGATCACAGACACCTTCAATCGGAAGTTTCCCGGATTCTTTACATACAGCGACCGCAACAATTCCACTTGGTTTTGTGAAATCTTTGTAAGCAAGATTTTCGTGTATCCGTTTCATAACAGCTTTCCAGATACGTTTTGGATAGTTTGTATCGGAACCTTTCTGCATGGCATTATCATCGTAGCCACCCCAGACAGCACAGGTATAATAAGGTGTGTAACCTGCAAATAAAGCATCTCGGCTGCTGGTCGTTGTACCGGATTTTCCTGCCTGAGCCATGGAACTGCCAAAGTAAGCGGAAGTACCGGTACCGGAAGTCATAACATCTTCCATGGCACTTGTTAAGAGCCATGCGGTAGTATCTTTGATAACTGTATGAGATTCCGGTGTTGTATTATCAATTAAAACATTACCATCGTGGTCTAAAATCTTTGTATAGAACTTTGGTTTGATATAAGTTCCCTGATTTGCGATTGCAGCATAGGCAGCGGTAAGTTCAAGGTTTGATACACCCTGCGTGATACCACCGAGTGCAAGGGCTTCATTCATATCACGGGAATCAACGGTTGTGAAACCATATTCCTGTACATACTGCCAGCCAAGGGAAACACCAGCCTGTGCAAGTGTTTTTACGGTTACAATATTGATGGAGTCTGTGATCGCCTCTCTTAAAGTGGTAAAACCACGGTAACGTCTGTCGTAGTTATTAACAGATTTTCCATTTGCTCCGGCATAAGTGTAAGGGGCATCATCCTGCACGGAGGCAAGGGTAAGTCCACCTGCATCAAGCGCAGCGGAGTAGGCAGCAAGGATTTTAAAGGTAGAACCAGGCTGTCTGGTTGTATCGGTGGCGCGGTTGAGGGTTTTACTTGCTGTTTTATCGCCACGGCCGCCAACGATTGCTTTTACTTCGCCGGTTGACTGGTCAATGACTGTTAAGGAAGCTTGTGGCTGTAAAGTATAGATAACAGTTTCGCTTCCATCTACGATCTCATCCCCCTCCTGCATAATATCTGCTTTGTATTGCTCAATAGCGGCATCTGCATCTTCCTCAGAGGCGAAGTTGATGGAATAATTCGTACTCTTGAAGTTTGGATTGTCCTTATTCTTATAATAAGAAAGCATCGTCTGCTCACTGTAGTTCTTTACAGAACCATCGGTCGAACGGATGGAAACGCGGTAGGAGAAAGAAACTTTTGGACTGGATGTATAGTTGTCCTGGTTGTTTACTTCCTCATCGGCAATATTCTGAATATCCATATCCTGTGTAGAGTAAATGGTAAGACCGCTCTGGTAGAGTGTCTTGTATGCCTGTGTCTCAGTATAACCCTTCTGTTCCACAAGATCGCGGATGACCTGATCGGTCAGCTCATCAATAAAATAGGAATTGATGCCATTGTCCTGCAATTCTACGTTGACTAACTGGATCCTGTCGTAAACGTTATCTGCCACAGCTTCGTCATACTCACTCTGGCTGATAAATCCCTGATCCAGCATATTGTTTAATACTTTCATGCGGCGCTCCGCATTTTTCTCCGGGTTGGAGATCGGATTAAACCTGGACGGATTCTGTGTGATGGCTGCCAAAACAGCACATTCAGAGAGCGTCAGTTCTGAGACATCTTTTCCAAAATATCGCTCCGAAGCCACTGCCACACCAAGTGTATTCTGACCAAGGTTGATGGCGTTCAGATAATTTTCCATGATCCAGTTTTTGCTGACTTTTTTCTCAAGCTGTACGGCAAGATACTGTTCCTGGATCTTGCGCTCCAGTTTGTCGATGAAGGATGTCTCACTCGTCCACTCGGTAAACACAGTGTTCTTCAAAAGCTGCTGTGTGATCGTACTGGCACCCTGGGAAAAATTACCGCCGGAAGCGATGCCGGTAACGCCGGCACGGATGATACCGGTAAGGTCGATACCATTGTGCTCGTAAAAACGGGAATCTTCGAGTGCAACAAAGGCATGCTGCAGATTGATCGGTATCTCATCGATTGTTACATTTTTACGGTTTGAACCGGAAGCTACCAGAGTGGCAATCTCATTGCCCTGATTATCTAACACGGTTGTAAGATAACCGGTAGGTGTTGCGTCGATGTCATCGATGGATGGCGCAGAATCCAGAATGCCCTTATAGACGCCAAATCCAAGGCTTCCGCCTATAATTGCAACTGCAAAACAGCATACGAGCAATACCTTGCAAAAAATAACACGCATTTTTTTGCCGTACATAATGCCTTTGGAAGTCAGTTCGGCCTGGCGTTTCTTCGAACCTTTCTTTCCATAATTCATATAATAAGTCTCCTTTATGATCAAATGTTAAAAAACCACCGTCTATGTATTATATCAAATAAATGTGTCATAATAAAGAAAAAAGTGAAAATATTGATTCCGTTGCGTATTGCATTTTATATTTATTTCATGATAGTATTTTGATACAGAAAACAGCAAAGTATACATTATTATAGAAGAATCGTAATGATAAAGTACTGAATCACTACGAAGAAACAGATCAGGAGCCATAAGAGATGAAAACAGTATATGCCGGCGGCGAGGGCGAAATTGTTGAGAAAAAATCCCGGTTTATTGCGACGGTGCGTCCGGTAAGCAGCGAAGAGGAAGC
>OOAD01000651.1_pt1 | contig 23444 bp, 17 predicted proteins | sample 1671151 | NCBI WGS metagenome assembly OOAD01 (sample SAMN06348127, study PRJEB24527) | human gut metagenome | biome: human gut; feature: ankylosing spondylitis patient; material: feces | host: Homo sapiens | place: China | collected 2015-10
GGCGATTTAAAATGGCGAGATGCGTTGCTGGTCGCACATCGTGTGAACAGTAACATAAAAAAGGAAAGGTGAAAATAATGGATATCAAAGAAAAGATTCATGCAACAACAGAAGAATTGTTAAGTAATATGGAAAGACTTGTAGCAATAGATTCACAGCTTGGAACACCGGCAGAAGGAATGCCATTTGGAGAGGGACCGGCAAAGGTTCTTCACGAAGCACTGCAGATTGCAGATGAACTCGGATTCAAGACAGTGAACCTGGATAACTACTGTGGATATGCAGAGATGGGAGAAGGCGAAGAGATCGTTGGTATCGCAGGACATCTGGATATCGTACCGGCAGGCGGTGATTGGACATATGATCCATTCAAGCTGACAAGAGAAGGAGATTACGTTTACGGACGTGGAACAACAGATGATAAAGGACCTGTTATGGAAGCACTTTATGCGATGAAGCTTCTTCGTGATTCAGGTGTGAAGCTTAACAAGAGAGTTCGTCTGATCATGGGATGTAATGAGGAAAATGGTTCCAGATGTATGGAGCATTATAATGAAGTGGCAGAAGAGTTATCCTGTGGATTTACACCGGATGCAAGTTACCCATGTATTCACGGAGAGAAAGGTATGCTTGGCATGCTGGCAACTTCTAAGAATACAAAGATTATTTCTATCAATGGTGGATTTGTATTCAATGCCGTATGTGATGCATGTACAGCAGAGATTCCGGCAGAAGAAGGACTGAAAGACGGACTGGAAGCTGCTTTCGCAGAGACAAAGCTTCAGGAATACAAAGTAACAGAAGAAGACGGAAAGATCAGTATTTATGCAAAGGGAGTATCTGCACATGCAAGTACACCGGCATTTGGAGTTAACGCTGCAGGTGTTATCTTTGATTGTCTTGCAAAAGCCGGATTTGAAGATAATTTCGTAGAATTCTATAACTCACACATTGGTACAGCGTGTGACGGATCAGGAATCGGTCTGAAATGTGCAGATGAGTTTGGAGAGCTTACATTCTGTAACGGAATCGTTAAGACAGAAGACGGTGTGATCTCCGCTACGATCGATATCAGATTCCCGGTAACATACTCTGTAGAAGATATGGTTAAGATGTGCGAAGGAAAGCTTGAAGACGAGAACGGACGCATTGAGATCCACACAACTACAAAACCATTGTTCTTCCCGAAAGAGTCTCCACTTGTAGAGGCACTGTACAAAGCTTATACAGATGTAACAGGAGATACAGAGAACAAACCGTTAGTAATCGGTGGTGGAACTTATGCGAAGTCCTTAAAGAACATCATCGCATTCGGACCGGAGAAACCGGGCGTAGATTACCGCATTCACGGTGCAGACGAGTACACACTCGTGTCAGAGGTTGAAGAAGCAGTTCATGTTTATATGGAAGCAATCAAGAACCTGCTTGCAATCTAATCAGAACAGTTCATGTAGAAAAAACGACCATTTATGAAAGCAGACCTTAACGGTCTGCTTTTTGTGTTATGATAATTTCATTAAAAAGATACTTGTGATATACAAAATGCAAAAAATCACAGGTACTGTGACAGTAACCAAATAATAGTTATCATATTATAGAGTAAAAGGTAGGTTTCAAAATGAGTCTGAAATATGAAAAGTTGATCAGAAAAATGACACTGGCAGAGAAAGCAGTTATGATGTCAGGAAAGAACACATGGGAGACAGTTGATTTTGAAAAATATGGGATTCCGTCTATGGCAATGTCCGATGGACCGCATGGGCTGAGAAGACAGGCAGGAGCAGGAGACCATTTGGGATTGAATGCCAGTCTTCCGGCGACGTGTTTTCCGACAGCGGCAGGAGTGGCAAACAGCTGGGACGAAGCACTTGGAGAAGAAATTGGAGAAGCACTTGCAGAAGAGGCAGTGACAATGGGCGTCAATGTAATCCTCGGACCTGGACTGAATATCAAAAGAAGTCCGTTGTGTGGAAGAAACTTTGAGTATTTTTCAGAGGATCCGTATCATGCAGGAAAGATGGCAGCGGCATATGTTCGTGGAATCCAAAGTAAGGGAATTGCAGCCTGCCCGAAACATTTTGCAGCAAACAGTCAGGAGCTGCGCCGTATGGCGAACGATTCTGTCGTAGACGAAAGAACGTTCCGTGAGATTTATACAACAGGATTCGAGATTGCGATCAAGGAAGGTAAATCAAAGTCCATCATGTCTTCTTATAATGAAGTAAATGGAATCTATGCAAACGAAAACAGCCACATGCTGCAGGAGATTCTGGTAGATGAGTGGGGCTTTGATGGTTTTGTTGTATCTGACTGGGGCGGAAGTAACGACCATGCACTTGGCGTGAAGAATGGAAGCCATCTTGAGATGCCGGGAACAGGAAAATCAGGTATGTATGATATTATTCATGCAGTTGAGAACGGTGATCTTGATGAAGCAGTATTGGATCAGAGACTGGATGAACTTTTAAATGTGATTTTCTCAACACATCAGGCAACAGAAGACGCAAAGGGAAAAACATTTGATGTGGAAGCGCATCATAACCTGGCAAGAAAAGCGGCAGAGGAAAGTATTGTCCTCCTGAAAAATGAGGATCAGATCCTTCCGTTGAAACCGGGAACGAAAGTTGCAGTGATCGGTGATTTTGCAAAGACACCAAGATATCAGGGCGCAGGATCATCACTTGTAAACCCGGCAAAACAGCCGGAAGCAATCCTTGATGTGATTGGATCAACAGATCTGGATGTTGTTGCATATGAGCAGGGATATATCCGTAACAGAAAACCGAACCAAAAGCTGACAAAGGCAGCAGTAGAACTTGCAAAGAAGGCGGATATCGTACTTTTCTTCGGAGGACTTGATGAAATCAGCGAATCCGAAGGACTTGACCGTACACATATGTCCATGCCTGCCGCACAGGAGACATTACTTAATGAACTTACAACAGTAAATAAGAATATAATCGTAGTTCTTTCAGCCGGATCAGCGATCGAGATGCCATGGTATCCATATGTAAAAGGAATCGTGCACGGTTATCTTGGTGGACAGGCAGGCGCGTCAGCAATGTTGAACGTTCTGACAGGAAAGGTGAATCCATCCGGTAAGTTAAATGAGACTTACCCAATCTATTATGAGGATACGCCGGCGTATGCATATTATCCAAGTAAAGAAAGAAGCAGTGAGTACAGAGAGTCTCTTTATGTCGGATACCGTTATTACACAACTGTTGGAAAATCAACGCGTTTCCCATTTGGTTACGGATTGAGCTATACAACCTTTGAATATAAAGATTTGAAAATAGATACAGAAGGTGTGACATTTACAATTAAGAATACAGGCAATGTGTCAGGAACTGAGATCGCACAGCTGTATGTTGGAAAATCTTCTGAGACTGTCTTTCGACCGGTTCGCGAGCTGAAAGGTTTCGTAAGAGTAGAGCTTCAGCCAGGAGAAGAAAAGGAAGTAAGAATCGGATTTGATGATAAGACATTCCGTTTTTATGATACAAGAACAGATAGCTGGGAGATTGAAAGCGGTACTTATCAGATCATGATCGGTGAAAATGCGCAGCAGATGGTTCTGGAAGGTGCTTTAGACGTAAAAGGTACTGTTGAAAACGGCGGCTACAAGAAAGAAGAACTGCCGGAATATTTCAGCGGCAAGATTAAAGACATTTCAGACGAAAAATTCCGTATTCTGTATGGAAGAGAGATTCCGGATGGAAGCTGGAGCGGTGAGATCCAAATGAACGATGCAGTTTGTCAGTTGTATTACGGAAAAGGAATTCTTGGAAAACTGCTCTGTGCAATCCTGAAATTACTTCTGAAAATCAGCGACTGGCAGGGAAAGCCGAACCTGAACGTTTTATTCAACTACAATATGCCAATTCGTGGATATGCGAAAATGACAGGCGGTATTGTGACGATGAAAATGGCAGAGGCATTGACAGAGATGGCGAACGGACATCGAATTAAAGGAACAGCACATCTGATCAAAGCTGCAATCAACAGAGGATAGGCAATATAGACAAAAACGAAATATATAAATTGTTAAATATGCCAAATGGAATTGCAGGTTATGAAAAAAACGTACCATTTATGCGAAAAAAGGCATGAGAGAATAAATTATGTTAACATAAGCCCATCAACAAAAGGGAGGAAACATTATGACAAACTTTTTAGTAAACTTATTGTCCCCGATATTCACTAGTCTGGGAGTAAGTGTTGCAGACCTGACGTCATATATTGAACGACTGAGTGGTTATATTATTGCTATCCTTGTTGCATTAGTTGCAATGATCGTAGTAATGATCGCAGCGCATAAAGCGAAAAAGGGAGTTCGCCACGTGATCCGCTGGCAGGCAGGAATTGCATTTGTGGCTATCGTTGCAGTACTTGTTAATGTGATCTGTTATGGTCCGATGTACAACAACGTATCAAGTATTTTAAATGCGAAGAAAGTAGAGCTTTCAAAAGAAACAACAGAGCAGAGCCGTGAAACAATTCAGAAAGTCGGAGAAGAAGGAATGGTTCTTCTGAAAAACAAAGGAATCTTACCACTCGCTTCTGACACGAAGAAACTGAATGTGTTCGGATGGGATTCAACAAATCCGTTATACGGTGGAACAGGATCCGGATCTTCAGATTCTTCCACAGCGATCAGTATTTTACAGTCTTTAAAAGATGCAGGATATGAGACAAATGAATCTCTGACAAAGATGTACACAGATTACCGAGAAGACCGTCCGACAATCGCTATGGCAGAGCAGGACTGGACATTACCGGAACCAACAAAAGAGTATTACACAGACAGCCTCATGAACGAAGCAAAAGAATTCTCTGATACAGCTGTTGTAGTAATCGGACGTTCCGGTGGAGAAGGTGCAGACCTTCCGACAGATATGAAATCAGTGATCGACGGAAGCTACAAGAAGCTGGCAGAAACGGTGTCAGTCACACCGGAAAATTACGGATATGTAAAAGGAAGTTACACAAACAACGGTGATTACGATGACTTTGATGAAGGCGAAAGCTATCTTGAACTGTCTAACACAGAAGAAGATATGTTAGATACAGTCTGCTCTCAGTTTGAAAATGTTATCGTGGTTGTAAATGCAAACAATGCGATGGAACTTGACTGGGTTGATAAGTATGAGCAGATCGGTGCTGTTATCTATGCACCGGGAGCAGGAGCAACAGGATTCGAGGCACTTGGAGAGATTATCAACGGATCTGTGAATCCATCAGGAAAGACAGTAGATACATTTGTAAAAGATCTTCAGCAGACACCTTATTACAACAATATGGGTCTGAACGCATACACAAATGTAGATGATCTGAAAAACCAGATCGCAAAAAATGATGCAGCTTACGAAGGAAGTATGGGATTTGTAAACTATGCAGAAGGAATCTATGTAGGTTATAAATTCTATGAGACAGCAGCAGAAGAAGGGCTGATCCAGTACGAAGATACAGTACAGTATCCATTTGGATATGGTCTGAGCTATACAACATTTGAAAAGACAATTGAGAATTTTAAAGACAATGGTGATACAGTAACATTTGATGTGACAGTGAAAAACACAGGTGATGTTGCAGGTAAAGATGTTATTGAGATTTATTACACAGCGCCATATACAAATGGTGGAATTGAAAAAGCAGCTGCGAATCTGATCGCATTTGAGAAAACAGAAACTCTTGATCCGGGAGCAGCAGGGACAAAATCAATCACTATTAACAAAGAGGATATGGCATCCTATGATTCTGAAGGAATCAAGATTTCCGGTGGTGGATATATCTTAGAGGCCGGAGAATACACAATCTCTCTTCGTTCCGATTCACATACTGTTGTAGCAGAAGAGAAATTTACAGTAGACAGTGATATTGACTACAGTAAAGACGGACGTTCTTCCGACGAAACTGTATCAACAAACCAGTTTGAAGATTACTCACGTGGTGATTTCGAACAGCTTTCAAGAGCAAACGGATTTGCAAATTATGAATCTGCTTGTGGAAAGTTAAGTGAAGATGCTTATGTAATGAGCGACGAGACAAGAAAAGCAGTAGAAGAAAACGTATTTGGAATCTATGACGGTACAAAATACAATGATGATTCCGACGAGATGCCGAAGATGGAGCAGGATAACGGACTTCAGCTTGCAGACCTTACAGGAAAATCATATGATGACGAAGATTGGGATAAACTGTTAGATCAGTTAAGCTTCGAGGATATGTCAACACTTATCAATGTAGGTGGATGGCAGACAGCAGAAATCCAGTCTGTAGGAAAGATTGCAACATCTGATTGTGACGGACCGGCAGGACTGAATAACTTTATTACAAAGACATACGGAACAGCTTATCCGTCAGAAGTACTGATCGCTCAGACATGGAATAAAGATCTGGCAAAAGAAGTCGGAGATTCTATGGGTCAGGAATATGTTGACGCAGATAACTTCGGATGGTATGGACCGGCAATGAATATCCACAGATCTGCATTTGCAGGACGTAACTTCGAGTACTATTCAGAAGACGGCGTATTATCCGGATACATGGCAGCGAATGAGATGAATGGAGCTGCAGTGAAAGGTGTATATCCTTATATCAAACATTTTGCATTAAATGATCAGGAAACAAATCGTTGTTCCTTCCTTCTGACATTTGCTTCTGAGCAGACAATCCGTGAAGGATACCTGAAAGCATTCGAACTTGCAGTGAAAGGATTTGAAGGAAATGCAATAGCAGCAATGTCATCCTTTAACTGGATTGGTACAGTTCCAAGCTGTGCAAATAACGGACTTCTGAATAACGTTCTCCGTGGAGAATGGGGATTCGTTGGAATGGTAGAGACAGATTACGACGGTTCTTATGGATATATGATCACAGATCACTGTATCAGAAACGGGAATGACCTGATGCTTGGATTCAACAGTGCTGAGTCTAACAAGCTTACAGATGAGAGTGCAACAGCAGTACTCGCAATGAGACAGGCATGTAAGAACATTCTCTACACTGTAGCAAACAGCGGATACTATGCAGATGGTAACCCGGCTGCAGGTATGAGCAATATGACAAAACTTTTCGTAACAGTAGACGTAATTCTGGCAGTTCTCTTAATTGTAGCAGATGCGATCGTGATCGTGCGTTTCAGAAAGAAAAGAAAAAATGTAGATAACGCAGAAGCGTAATATATGAAACTATGAAAGACAGGATTGGACAGCAAAAAACAGGCCAATCCTGTTTTCGTTATGATAACATAATCGTCTCTGAACAGTTATATAAAGCGTAGCAACGACTTGAGATAGATAAAAAAATCCTTTATTATATATAGAAAGATAGTAGGAGGAGGATTCAAATGATCAAAATTGCGATTGTAGAAGATGAAGCAATGTATGCAAAACAGCTGGAAGAATTTCTGCATCAATACGAGGCAGAGAATCAAGAAGCGTTCGAGATAACCATTTATTCCGATGGAGATCAGATTGTCAATAAATACAAATCTCAGTTCGACATTATCCTTATGGATGTCGAGATGAAATTCATGGATGGAATGTCAGCTGCGGAAGAAATCCGTAAAATGGACAGTGAAGTTGTAATCATCTTTATTACAAACATGGCACAGTATGCAATTAGAGGTTATGCGGTAGATGCGTTGGATTATGTGTTGAAACCAGTTTCTTATTTTGCGTTCTCCCAGAGATTGAATCGCGCGATCGAACGTATGAAAAAGCGAGAGGCAAAGGTGATTATGGTAAATATAAAAGGCGGTATGGTGCGTATTAATATCGCAAATATTTACTATATTGAAAGTCAGGGACATACGTTGATCCTTCATACGATCCTTGGGGATTATGAAACCACAGGGAAAATGAAAGAGATGGATGAAAAGCTTTCAGGGATGAATTTCTGCAGAGGAAATAAAGGATATCTGATCAATCTGCAGCATGTAGACCGGATTCAGGACAACTGTGCGGTGGTAAAAGGCGAAGAGCTGGTGTTGAGCCGTGCACGTAAAAAGGAATTTATGGAAGCTTTGACAAGATATTGGGGAGAGGTGATAAAATGATCGATCATTTGATGCCGGATATCCCGAGACTTTACTCGGCAATTGCAGAGTGGCTTGCATGCATGATATTTATCCTGCCATTTAAAAAGAGATTTTCAAAAATAAAGACAGGTGTGATCATGGCGGTGATGCTTGTTGTACAGAGCGGATTCATGGTTGTGACGGAAGATGTCAGATTGTTTTTCTGGATTCCCTGCATGATCGTAGCAGTATTCCTTATGCTGTTTTTCATTTATGTATCCTGTGCGATCGAAATAACAGACGCAGTATATTTTGTGCTGATCGCATTTGTTGTGGCAGAATTCATGGCATCGATCGAATGGCAGGTTGCTTGTTACTTTAGGATAGCGCAATCAGGAGTATGGTGGAAAGAATGGTCAGCTCTTATCCTTGGATATGGAATGATCAGCGTGATCTTGTTCAAGATCTTGCATGTACATTTCCCGGAAGATGGACAGATGGAGATAGGTTGGAAAGAATGTTTTTCAGCATTTTTGATTGCGATATCTGTTTTTGCTGTCAGCAACATTAGTTATCTCACGGTAAATACTCCATTTTCCGGAAGGTATTCATTTGAGATAGCAAATATTCGTACAATCGTGGATCTTGCCGGAATTGCGATTCTGTACGCACATCTTATGCAATGCTGTGAGATGCGGGCAAGAAAAGAACTTGAGGCAGTTCAGAATGTACTTCAGAATCAATATGCACAGTATGTGCAGTCAAAGGAAAGTATTGAGTTGATCAATTACAAATATCATGATCTGAAACATCAGATTGCAGTATTGAGAAGTGAGGAAGATCCTCAGAAAAGAGAAGCATTTTTGGATGAGATGGAGGCGGAGATCCGTCAGTATGAAGCACAGAATAAAACCGGAAATAAAGTTCTCGATACTGTGCTGACGAGCAAAAGTCTGTATTGTAATAAGAATGGGATTACACTTACCTGTGTGGCAGACGGAACACTGTTAGACTTTATGGATGTTATGGATATCTGCAGTATCTTTGGCAATGCACTCGATAATGCGATTGAATGTGAGATGAAGATACAGGACAAGGAGAAGAGACTGATTCATGTGACAGTGTCCAGACAGAAGGCATTTTTGATTCTTAAGTTCGAGAATTACTGTGAAGAAAAATTGCAGTATCAGGATGGAAATATTGCGACAACAAAGAAAGACAAAAAGTATCATGGATACGGAATGAAGAGTATCCGTTATACAGTGAATAAATACGGCGGAGCAGTTACGATTGATACAAAAGAAAACTGGTTTGACCTGAAGATTTTGATTCCGATTAAAGAAGAACAAGGAAATTAAGCTTGCAGTTTATGCAGAAAAAGTGCAGGTTATGTAAGTACAATAGATAGGCATGTAATCCATGTTAGGATATAGATACAAAGTCCGGGGAGGACAATAGAATCTAGAATCTTAGAAGAATGGAGAGCGTAGAATGAATAAGTCAAACAACATATGGAACCGTTTTGCCGAGAAACATCCGAGTGCTTCAAAATGGATAAGAGAAGGCGGATTGTTCGTAATCGTAAGTAATCTGATCACTGTACTTAAATATGTAATGTTACTGTTTTTGCCACTGGCATTCGCAGGACTTCCGAATGTTGATTTCGGTTTCCCGGGAATCGACATTACATTATTCGGTGAGACATTTAAATGGAATATCATCGGATATGATGCGGCGCATGGCGGACTGCCGTACTTCTGTGCATACATGATCGCAATGCTTGTTGGCGAGTGCATCAACTTCCCAATCCAGAGAAGCTTTGTATTCCGCAGTAAAGGAAAGATCTGGTATCAGGCGTTCTGGTATCTGATTGCATTTTGTATTGTTACATGTATTGTAAACTCAATTAACTGTATCTGGGTTGCAGTAGCAGGAATGTTCGTACCTGGATGGCTTTACAATATCGGAACAACCGTGCTCAACGGAGGCGTATCGATGGTGGTATTCTTCTTCGTGAATAAAATTATTTTCCCGGAGGGAGAAGCAAAGTAGAATAGAGAAAAGAAGAACAGGGCAGTGCGCGTTAGCGTGTTGTCCTGTTCTTTTAACATGAAAATCATTTTCAAATTCACCTTGACAATAAAATTTTTTGCGCTAAAATAAAAAAATGATTTTTGATAGATTCGAGATGGAAGTAAAGTAATGTTGGAATTTGTAAAACAAAGCAAGAAAAGAAAGTTATATTGTATCCTTGGCATATTGTATCTGCTGTGTATTATCTTTGTTGCAAATGATGCATGGTTGTATAGCACACCCATTGCAAAACTGACAAAGGTCGAAACCAGTGTCTCAGGAGAAGAGACAGGAACCAGAGGGACGAAGGAGAAAAAATATAAGCAGAATATCCAGGGAGTAATCCTAAATGGAGAAAACAAGGGAAAGACAATAAGTTTTACGAATGAGTGCACGTATACCGGAATGATGAAACAGCCATATCATAAGGGAGATAAGGTACTGCTCAATGGAACAAGCAAGAGAATGGGTTCTGGAATTCGTGGACTGAAACGAGATACAGAGCTTATGATACTCATAGGATTTCTGATGTTTATATTAATTATCGTTGCAGGAAGACAGGGTGCGCTTACGATATTGACCGTTATTTTTAATGTTGCTGTTTTTGCAATTGGTTTTTGGAAAGCGGGAGATACATCAAATGTGCTGGAAATGTGCAGCAGGCTGGTGATTCTTTTTGCGGTTATTACATTGGTTGGATTAAACGGGATTCATAAAAAGACATGGGCAGCACTTTTTACAACATTGATTGTTCTTGTAATGATCATGGGAATCTTTGATGTTGTAATCCATCATGCAGAAGATCTTGATTATTCGACCATGGAGTATCTTGGAAGTATTGAAAATCCGGATGAAATTTTCCATGCAGAAATCCTGATCTCAGGACTGGGAGCAATCATGGATGTGGCGGTCGCCATCGCTGCATCCTTAAGTGAAATTGTTGAAAAGAAGTCGGAAGTGACATTTTTGGAATTATTTAAATCAGGAAGAGAAATTGGATATGACATTATGGGAACGATGATAAATGTGCTGTTGTTTGTCTTTGGCTGTGGACTGATCCCAATGTGTCTGATTCGGATGAATAATGATGTGAGTTTAATTACTATTATAAAATTGCACATTCCATGTGAATTGTGCAGATTCCTGGTGGAAAGTATAGGAATTGTTCTGGCAATACCGATTTCTATTTTGGTTACTTCTGTGATGATAAAGGTCGCAAGAATGTTTCGTAGACAGAAGAAAGCAAGAAAGGTGCAGGGAGAAAGAAAATGCTGATAACACTTGGATTGATTTTACTGATTTTAATTATGGTCGTCGGTGGAGACAGAGGTGTCGTTTCGCTTATTGCTTTGTGTGGAAATCTGTTGATCTTAAGTCTTGCAATCTGGCTTATGGCATCAGGAGTTCCTGTTCTTCTCGTTACGGTTTGTGTCGGTGTTGTCATTTCCTGTATTACGTTGTTCTATCAAAATGGTAGCAATAGAAAGACATGGAGTGCATTTCTTGCAACTATGATCACAATGCTGTTGCTGTTCTTCTTCATATATATCGTTGTATGGAGAAGTGAGGCGGGAGGTCTTAACGAGATACAACAGGTTGGAGAAGATGTATTTTATTATAATATAAACCTGAATATCAGTATGAGAAATGTTGCTGTCTCTGTTATACTTCTCAGTACTCTTGGAGCTGTTCTTGATATGGCACTGACAGTTACCACATCTGTTTATGAAGTGAAAAGCCATAAAGAAGATATGACTTTTAAAGAACTGATTCACAGCGGAATGCAGATAGGAAAAGAAGTGACCGGAACAACGGTGAATACACTTCTGTTTGCATATTTAGGAGAATCACTTCTGCTTTTTTCCTATCTGCGGATGCAGGGATATTCGTTTGAACTACTGTTGAATTCTAAAATCATGTTTGAAAATTGTGCCTCAATGATCTTCGGAGCAATCGCCTGCGGGGTTGTAATGCCGGTGGCAGCGGTTGCAGGGGGCTATTTTTTTCGATTTAAATAAACATAAAATCCAACGTTCAACATAATTCCAACTGCTGTAGAAACCGGTGCAGCAAGACCGATCTTTGTCAGGCTGGCGTTTGGCTGGATACTCATGATGTATGCCATTGGCAAACGAACCAGAAGTGTCTGAATCAGACCTTGTGTCATAACCCAAAGAGTCCTATCATTTCCATTAAAATACCCTACCATACTGAAAAGAACGGCTGTTACAATTGTTTCCGGTGCGAATCCTCTCAGGTAAGCAAAACCATTCTGAATAACAGCTGCATCGGTAGAGAAGAATCCGGCCAGCACATCTCCCTTAAGAAATACAAGAGTGAAGACGAAACATCCCACAACCAGACCGACACCGATTCCGGTGAACATAGATTTCTTTGCACGCTTTGCTTTTCCGGCACCGACATTCTGAGAGACGAAAGAAGCCATGGACTGCATGAGTGCGCTAGGTACCAGCATTGCAAAGTTTACGATTTTGCAGGCAACGCCGTAACCAGAAGAAGCCTCCAGTCCGAGCCGATTTACAAAAGCGCAGAGTGCGAGGAATGACATCTGTGTCAGGAATTCCTGGAGTGCAAGAGGGAGTCCAATAATGAGGAATTTCTTGCACTGTGGATTCAGACAGAAGTCTTTCTTTCTAATCTTGAATGGTAGTTCTTTTTTGATAAGGAGAACTACTGCGAAGACAACACTGATTGCCTGGGCGAAAACAGTTGCAATCGCGGCACCGGCTGCGTTCATGTGGAAACCTGCAACAAGTATCAAGTCACCGAAAACATTTATGATGCATGCGACAAGTACAAAAAGCAGAGGGGACTTGCTGTCTCCAAGTCCACGGAAAATCGCAGAAAGCAGGTTGTAAGCGACGATAAAAAAGATTCCACTTCCGCAGATACGGATGTAAACAGCAGTCAATTCTATAGCTTCAGCAGGTGCCTGCATCAGGATTGCGATTGGGTGTGCAAAACAAACCATGACGATGAACAATCCAACGGAAATCGCTGTAAATACAATTGCAGCACCGCCGATGACCGAGCCAATCTGTTCCGGTTTCTTTTCGCCGAGATAACGTGCAATCAGAACCGTGATACCCATAGCAAACTGGACAACTACGAAAGTGACCAGATTCAGAACCTGGCTTCCAGTAGAAACAGCAGAAAGCCCGGAAGTAGAACCAAATCTTCCAACGACCAGAAGGTCAACCGCTCCATACGCTGCCTGAAGGATCAATGCACCAAGTACCGGCATCATAAATGCCACCAGTTTCTTTAAAATGCTTCCTTGTGTAAAATCAGCAGTTTTATCAGTCATTTTTGAGCACTCCTTTCACACATGATGTCGTAAAATTTCTGAATCGTCTGAATCATGCAGTCAGCGTCCGCATCAGAGATTCCGTCAAGGTAAGGAATCAGCTCATTAAAATAATTTTCATTATACTTTTCTGAGATTTTCTTCCCGTGCTCTGTCAAAGACAAGTATGTGACACGTCCGTCATCCGGAGAGGAGATCTTTTGAACTAATCCTTTCTTCTCCATCTCTTTTATTGTCCTTGTGACACCCGGTCGCGGGATATTCAGAACGTCACTTAAATCAGAAACTCTTACATGGACTTTCTGTTTCTGAAGCTCCTGGATCATATCCATATAGCGGATGTGAGATGACATGATACCTTCCGGAAGCGGAGGGAGCATCTCACGAATTCGTTTTGCCTGATAACATGCATCGAGCATGCGTTTGATTTTTTTATTTGTCATAATAAAACTCCTATATAGTTACCAAAGTTAATTACCATAGATAATTATATGGAAATTCAAAGGATTGTCAAGAGAAAATGATGATTGTAATGATAATTTGAGGAACTTGCAGAGAGAAGTCTTGATATGTTCGCAAATTAATAAAAGACAAGAAAACGTACAAGATAACACGTAAGTTATGGTAAAACAAATAAAAATTAGATATAATATAGTAAGAAAACATATAAGATAACAAGTAAGTTACAAGAAATTAAATAAAAATATGCGAGGAGGTGACAGCACAGATGGGAAGTTATTTGAATCCGGGAAACAGCGGTTTTTCGAATATGAGAAATGACGTTTATGTCGATAAAACAGAAATGATAAGTCTGATTAATCAAACAATCAATACGCCACGGAATCTGACATGTATTAGCAGACCACGGCGCTTTGGGAAATCTTTTGCTGCCAAAATGTTGTGTGCATATTATGATAAGACTTGTGATTCCAAGGAATTGTTTGATGATCTTAAAATTGCAAAAGATGATGAATATTTAAAATATTTGAATCAGTATGATGTGATCTATCTGGATATGGCGAGTGTTCTTGGTGTGACATCATCGGAAGATGCAGTCTCCTATGTGAAACGAAATATAACAGAAGAAGTTTTAGATATTTATTCGGAAGTGAAAGAAGCAGAAGCACTGTTTGATACATTAGCGAATCTGGTGACTTATACAGGAAATAAAATCATTATGATTATCGATGAGTGGGATGCACCGATTCGTGAGAATGGTGGAAATGCAGGAATCCAGAGAGAGTATCTATTATTTTTACGGTCATTATTTAAAAATAGTGGAACAACGGATAAGATTTTCGCAGCAGTTTATATGACAGGAATCCTGCCGATTAAAAAAGATGGTTCACAGTCTGCAATTTCTGACTTCGAAGAATTTACAATGGTAAAACCAAGAAAGTTTGCGCCATATGTAGGTTTTACAGAACAGGAAGTAAAGAACCTGTGCAGCGAATATCAAATAGATTTTTCGAAGATGAAGCTATGGTATGATGGATATTCATTCCCAAATGCAAATTCAATTTATAATCCGAACTCTGTAATGAAAGCACTTAGAAATGATGATTTCGATTCCTACTGGACGCAGACATCGGCAGCAGAGAGTTTGATGGAATATATTAGTCTTGATTATGACGGACTTTCCAAGACAATCGCTGAACTGATCGGTGGTATTGAAGTAGAAGTTGATACGAGTGGATTTTCGAATGATCTTGTAACATTCAGAGAGAAAGATGATGTACTGACATTGTTGATTCATCTAGGCTATCTGGCTTATGACAAAGAAACGGAAAAAGTGCATATTCCAAATGAAGAAATCAAGCGGGAATTTTCAAGGACGATCAGGGGAGTCAGACGGAACGAGACAATTCAACGTGTGCGTGAAAGCGACCAGATAATTTCAGATACAGTACATATGAATGCGGATGCAGTAGCAACACAGATTGAGAAGATCCATATAGAGGAGACAACGGCTCTTTTCTACAATAATGAGCAGGCATTACGAAGCGTGATCAAGCTTGCATATTTTAGTTATCGCGATTATTATCTGAAGTTCGAAGAACTTCCGTCAGGCAATGGCTATGCAGATATTGTATATTTTCCAAAGAAAACGTCGAATCTTCCGGCATTAGTAGTTGAAATGAAGTGGGATAAAGCAGCGGAAGGAGCAATTACACAGATTAAGAAACGGAACTACCCGGCGGCAATCAAAGATTTTGGCGGTGAGATTTTGCTGGTTGGAATTAATTATGATAAAGAAGCTCCGGTGGGCGAACGGAAGCATACGTGTGTGATAGAAAAATATCAAGTGTGATACATCAGAATGGAATGGAAAAGAGAAAAAAGAATTCTACTCATCGGCGATTTCGGTATACACGATGGTATCAATTGTAGGATTTATGATTTTATCCGCAGTAGTTTTGCGGTGATATGTCAGATGAAAACGAAGGGTTCGGCAAGATGCCGAACCCTTTCACTGTATGTTAATTCTCTTTATTCTCCACCAACAGCATATTAAGTTGTTCTAACCGTTTAAGATCCTTCTTTGTAAAAAGCAACTGATGGCGGAAGTTCTCTGTGTGTTCCTGTGGTTTTAAGGTGACTACGCATTTAAATGCACAAGGCATAAGGTCTGCACTGGAGATACCGCACAAGAGTCCCATTGTGAAATCTCGAAGTTCCAGAGGGTTGAAGATGTACAGAAGGTCTTCTTCCAGTGGGTTATATTGATTTACGAAAGAAAAGCGGATTAGCATATCACTATAAAGAACTCGTCCGGTGTAGAAAATCTCGCTGCTGCTTCCGTTAGCGGAGACAGAGCAAATCGTCAGAGTCGCTTCGTACTTTCCGGGTTCACCTTTCTTCTCATAAATATCAATGACGCCATCTTTCGTGCGTTGATATCGTCCGTCATAGAAGTAGAAATATAATCGTTGCGCCTGAAAGAAAGGACTTTTCCGACTTCTTCCGGGCGTACTGATAAGCTCACTGGTTGTTTCCGGAAGATAAGTAGTCAGCTGAGAAATTGAGACCTGAAGAACCTGGCTAATCTCATATAAAGTCTCAATATCAACAGCAATCTCTCCATTTTCATATTTACATATTGTGGCGCGGCTCTTATGGATGGCATCTGCGAGATCCTGCAGTGTCATTTTCCCTGCTTTTCGGTATTTTCGAATTTGTTTTCCGACATAACATGTATAATTACTCATATTGTTTCCTCATACTATCCATTTTCATGATAAATGCTGTTCTTATATGATTATATCTGAGAAACAGGGCATTTGTAAAGTCACAAGAAACTTTTTTGATAAAAAATTTCGCATAAAGAAACTTCTTCGGTTTGCATTTATCTGAAATTTATATAGAATATAGCTATTGGGCTTGATATTCAGGCCCTTTAAATAACTTTATGAATGTGGGGATTTTGACATGAAAGAAAAAAGAAGTAGCTTTTCCGGGTCGATAGGCTTTGTCTTAGCGGCAGCCGGAAGTGCTGTAGGTGTTGGTAATATCTGGAGATTCCCGTACCTCTGTGCGAAAGACGGAGGCGGATTGTTTCTCTTAGTTTATCTTGTACTTGTATTGACTTTTGGATTCGTATTGCTGACAACAGATGTTGCGATTGGAAGAAAGACTAAGAAAAATGCATTGAAAGCCTTTGAGGAGCTTAACCCGAAGTGGAAGTTTCTGGGACGTTTGACATTCCTCGTTCCAGTACTGATCATGACATATTATTCCGTTATCGGCGGTTGGATCACAAAATATCTGTTTGTATACCTCGTTTCTGATGGAATAGAAGCTGCGGCAGATGGATATTTCACATCCTTTATTACATCAGATATTGCACCGATCGTATTTATGCTGATCTTCCTTGCGCTGACAGCATGGATCGTGTTTCGCGGTGTAGAGAAGGGAATTGAGAAATTCTCCAAGATTATTATGCCGGGATTGATCCTTCTGATCGTGATCATTGCAGTCTTCTGTCTGACATTGACAAATACAGCACCAGACGGAACTGTTCGTACAGGTATGCAGGGACTGGCTGTTTATCTGAAACCGGATTTCCACGGATTGACAGTGAAGCGTTTCCTCGAGATTCTCCTGGATGCGATGAGCCAGCTGTTCTTCTCTTTGAGTGTATCCATGGGAATTATGATCACATATGGTTCTTATGTGAAAAATGACATTGATTTGAATAAAGCGACAAATCAGATTGAGATTTTTGACACAGGTGTGGCAATTCTTGCCGGAATGATGATCATCCCAGCAGTATTTGTTTTCCTTGGAAATGACGGAATGGCTTCCGGCCCGAGTTTGATCTTCATCTCACTGCCGAAGGTATTTGATGCTATGGGAGTATTCGGACGCCCTGCAGCGATTGCATTCTTCCTAATGATGGGATTCGCAGCACTGACATCCTGCGTATCTGTCATGGAGACACTGGTTGCAAACGGTATGGAATTGTATCACAAACCACGTAAGAAAATGTGTGGAGTAGTTGGTATTTACTCCTTTATTACAGCGGTTTTGATCTGTCTTGGATATAACAAACTCTACTTCGAATTGAAGCTTCCGAACGGATCCGTAGGACAGCTGCTCGATGTTATGGACTATATCAGCAACAGCTTTCTGATGCCGTTTATTTCACTTCTGACAAGTATCCTGATCGGCTGGGTAATCGGACCGGATTGGATCATAGGAGAAGTAGAACGCAACGGAGAGAAATTCAAACGTGCAGGTATGTACCGCTTTATGATCCGTTATGTTGTTCCGGTCGTAATGCTTGTCCTGTTCCTTGTATCCACAGGATTCGCAGATTTAATTGCATAAATTACTGGATATTAAATGTTTGCGAATCCGGAAAGAAGACGTTACATTTTACGTTTCAACATTTCCGGATTTGCAGCATACTCCAGAGCTGTTTCCGCAGTGATTCGGTTTTCCTTGTATAGAGTCAATAGACCAGAATCCATAGAAATAAAAAACCACCCGCTATTGGTCCTGATTATGATATACTAGACGTAATGAGTTGGTAGTGAGAGTGGAGCAAGCTGGTCTGCTTTCCATCAGCGATACGATTATATTAAAACAAAGGAGGACTTACTCGATGAGAGAAGTAAAAGCAGTAAAGATTAATGCAGCAGATTTTGCACCGTACGGAACATTTTGCAGTATGACAGAACCAGAGGGATATCCACTGGAGGGAGAGATTCATAAATTCTATCCGGACCGCATCTCAGGAACCTGTGTTGGAACAATGGCATTTTCACCGATTGAAGTTCGCAAGGACGAAAGAATTGTCAAGATGGCAGAATATCATACAACTACATGGGAAGGGATTGTTGCTCTTGATGACGACATGCTTATCCATGTTGCACCTGCTTCCGGCGGAACACCGGTTCCGGAACTTGCGAAGGCTTTCCTTGTACCAAAGGGATGCATGGTAAAGATCAATGCAGCGATCTGGCATCTGTGTCCACTTCCGGCGAATAATGAGGTACTTCATGCAATGATCGTACTTCCGGAATGTACTTATGCAAATGATTGTACGGTTGTTGAATTTGAAGAGAAAGATTGGTTTAAGATAATATTATAAAGATGAAACAGATTGATTTTGACCACGGAACGGTTACAGGGAATATTTTAGGAGCAGCGTTACCGATGCTTGTGGCACAGATATTGAGCCTTTTATACAATATCGTAGACCGTATTTATATTGCCAGAATTCCGTCCGTGGGAACAACAGCGCTTGGAGCAGTGGGATTGTGCTTTCCAATCATTGTGATCATCACTGCATTCAGCAATTTATTTGGAAGTGGCGGTGATGTATATATCTCTGTTATGACGATCGTATCAAGTGTTCGTCAGATGGTGGAAACTCCGATCTATGCTATCAATGAAGGAACTTCTCCGATCTTGAGCTATAATTATGGAGCTCAGCGTCCGAAGAAAGTCAAGAAAGCTATCTGCGTATTGACTTGTATGATATTGATCTATACAGCAATTGCGTGGAGCGTGATTATTTTCGAACCGGAATTTCTGATCGGAATTTTCAGCACAGACAGTGAATTACTTGCCGATTGCGTAGAAGCACTGAAACTTTATTTTGCAGCATTTATATTTATGGATCTGCAATATGTTGGGCAAACGGTTTTCAAATCATTGAACAAAAAGAAGCAGGCGATTTTCTTCTCGCTACTTAGAAAAGTATTTATCGTTGTACCGCTTACATATTTGTTTCCATATACATTTCGCATGGGAACGAGAGGGGTGTTCTTAGCAGAGCCTATATCTAATGTGATTGGTGGAAGTTTATGCTTTATTACAATGCTGGTAATGCTGAAAAGATCTATTTGACATAAGAAAAAAGAAATAGGTTAAGGATAATGCGAAGGAAAGCAGCAGACAATGAAAGAACTTGTTATCCGTTTACTGTAGAAAAAAAAGACATGAAAAAACATGACATGATATAATTAAAAATAACAGAAAACATTGAAGATGAATAGGCAACAGTAAATGGACAAGGGAAGTACCGGTTCTAAACAGACAAAAAGATACAGTTGGATCATTGGCTTGCTTATTTTTATAACAGCACTTCTTTTGGGCTGTATTATTGTAAAGAACATAGAGAAAGAAAAAAAGACAGCAGCTGCTTATACTGCACAAAGTACAGTAAAGCGGATCAATGCACAATTAGATCAGTATGTTGAACTTTCAGAATTTCTTGAAAACGTGATTCTTGCAGGATATGATCTGAATCAGACTACATTCTCAGAATTGGCAGAAATGCTTCCGAATGAAGCAGGTGTTGTAAAAGCATTCGAACTCGCACCGGATGGGATTATTACTGATATTTTTCCAGAGCAGGGAAATGAGCAGGCTTTTGGAATGAATATGCTGACAGAGCATGAACGCAGTGGAGACGCAAAGCGTGCCAAAGAAACGGGAAAATATACTCTTGGAGGTCCATATCAATTAAAACAGGGAGAAACAGGAGCTTTGCTGTTCCATCCGGTTTATCAGAATAATATTACAGGAAATGACACCTTTTGGGGGTTTGTGATCATAGTTATCGACTGGGATAAATTTATAGATGAAATTGGCATGGAACGGCTAAGTGAAGCATCCTATTGTTATGAGATATGGATGAATGATGAGAATACCGATGATCGGATTGTTCTGGCTCAAAATCAGGAACATATGCCTGAGAATAGCCTTACGGTAGAGTGTGAGATTCCTAATTACACATGGTATGTGGATATCGTACCAAAGGAGGGATGGATTTCAATTTATCAATGGATTGCTGTTATTGTATCAGCCCTCATAATTGCCATGATGGGTGCTACTATTTTTGATCAGATCTGCAGCAAAAAACGTCGAGAGAAGCAGTATGCAGCTGAATTGAAAAAATCGGCAGAACAGGCAAAAGAAGCAAGTGAGGCAAAAACACGATTTCTGTTTAATATGAGTCATGACATCCGAACCCCGATGAATGCAATTATTGGATTTTCAGATCTTCTCGGAAAGAATCTTAAGAACGAGGAAAAAGCAAGGGAGTATTTAGGAAAGATCAAGTCCTCGGGCAATTTTCTGATGACGATTATTGATCAGGTGCTGGAAAAGGCTCGCATTGAAAGTGGAACAGCTGTGTTAAAAATGCAGGCAGAGAATTTGAGCGAAATGTTTTATTCTGTGAATACAGTATTTGAATCTGCTATCCAATCGAAGGGAATTCAATATTCGATAGATACAAATATACAGCATAAATACGCAGTCTGTGATAAGACAAAACTTCAGGAAATATGTTTAAATATAGTGAGTAATGCAATCAAATATACTCCAAACGGTCAGGCGATTCATGTAAATATTACGGAAACAGCATCAGATGATAAAAAAGCATGGTATGTATTCATCTGTGAAGATACCGGAATAGGGATGAAGCAGGAATACCTTCCACATATTTTTGATGAATTTTCAAGAGAACATGCGGCGACAGAGAATAAAGTGGTCGGTGCTGGTCTTGGACTTTCTATTGTGAAATCTTTTGTTGAACTGATGGACGGAAAGATTTATGTAGAAAGCGAACAGGGGAAAGGAACAAAATTCACAGTGGAAATTCCACTGGAGATTGCATCAGAAGAGGATGTATACAAAAAGAAAGAGTCGGAACAGTCTGTTAAAAAAGCCGCCATACCGATTATTGCCATGACTGCGAATGCTTTTGCGGAAGATATACAGATGGCAAAAAATGCAGGAATGAACGGTCATATTGCAAAACCATTGGATGGGGAAAAAATGATCACTGTGTTAAAACAGTGTCTGGCAGATAACAGCGACGTCAAAATACAGGAAGATTTATAAAAAGGCATTCTTGAAAGAAATAACAGATGGTGTGGGATTTTAATATAATCCCACACCATCTGTTATTTATTCAGAGAACTTATCACTGTAACGGATATGCATGTCTGCCCAATCCATAAACAACACATAAAATACTCTTCCATATTGCTGGTTTTCTACTATTCTTCCATGATCAAGTACAGAAAGGTAAGTTCCATCAGCTTTTCGAAGATGAAAGTGAATATAGTCATTTTCATTGCCGCTGTCAATTTGCTGCCAGATACTTGCCTCAATCTGCTGTTGCTCATCTCCCCGGATAAGATTTCGAAAGCTCTTCTTTGTAAGCTTAAACAGCTCATCTATATCTTTGTATCCGGCCATGTGGAGAAACTCACGGTTTGCATAAAAGAGTTCATCATTTTCCTTGTCCGCTCTGTAGATAATAAACGCACCAGGAAGATGTTCAGAGATATCCTTGAGTGCAAATCCAAGTTGTTTGCGGCTCCTTGAATGGAGTCCTTCTCTGTAAGCCATACATCCATTTTTTCCGTGAAGCTTTATTTCATAAAGAGCTGCATCTGCACAGCGCATGAGTTGTGAACGATTGGATGCAAATGTTGGATATTCTGCATATCCTAGAGAAATATAAAATGCATGTTCCTTACCATGGTATGAGAATGATTTAGGAAGTTTGGTGAATTGCTGTAGCTGTACATCTGCTTCTGCAAAGGTACAATTTGGTAAAAGAATGCAGAATTCATCACCACCATTTCTTCCTAGTAATGCATCGGATGGGAAAAAAGCCTTCATGCTGTCTGCAAGATTCTTTAGTGCCCTGTCTCCGTAATTATGTCCATAGATATCATTAATAAACTTGAAATCATCGATATCAAGGAGCGCAGCCACAAAATGTGTTTTTGGATTTTTTTGAATCATTTTTTCTGCAAATTCATCAAATCCATAGCGGTTATAAATATTTGTAAGAGAATCTGTGCACGCCAGTATCTGAAACTTTTTCTTATGTTCTTTTGCTACTAACCATACTCTGGTAAGAACTGACAGGAGAAGGCTTATTGTAAGAAACATTCCGATGATGATTATCAGTAGTGTGGCATTTCTCCATCCACTTTTAGGAGTTACTTCAAATTTCCAGTTTTCATCTCCTATTGTAAATGTATAAGAAACAGGATGATTTATTTGCCCATCTGATTGATAAACCACTTTATAAGTATCACTCCATGGAGCGTCTGTTTTTGAAATTTTGTATTCGTATCCAAAATTTGAAAGTGCACTGATTGCATCTGAAAAAATATCCGGAACACGCAGGATAACAATAGTAAATCCCCAGAAATACTCATGTCCGTTTTTATCTTTCAGGTATACGGGATTGCGGACTGCAATCCCATATTCTCCCTGTTTTAATTTGAAGGGGCCCTGCGTAATGATTGTATGGTTGTCTCTGGCGTAACAGGAAATCTTTCCACGATCTTTATCATGGAGCAGATCAATCTTACCTGCTTCATTTCCTTCAGCCGGATAAATATCTGTTACAATACCATTGGGAGCGAGCTGCATGCTTTCAATGGAATCAGACATCAGATTTTTGGCAATTGTGTCAAACTGATGAAATACACCATTTTCACTGATTATGACCTGCTCCAAAGTATCCGTAATTTCAAT
>OOAD01000664.1_pt1 | contig 23001 bp, 18 predicted proteins | sample 1671151 | NCBI WGS metagenome assembly OOAD01 (sample SAMN06348127, study PRJEB24527) | human gut metagenome | biome: human gut; feature: ankylosing spondylitis patient; material: feces | host: Homo sapiens | place: China | collected 2015-10
AAGCGCAGGCGCTGACGGCTGACGGCAAGGTGATCCCGGGGCTCTGGGCTGCGGGGGAAGTGACAGGCGTCACGCACGGCACAAACCGTTTGGGCGGCAATGCCTATACGGACATCATTGTGTTCGGCCGAATAGCCGGCAAGGCTGCAGCTGAAGCTGCGAAGTAATGTCCCAATCTGCATCGATTCTATCGATGCAGATAAAAATCACTCCGTTCACGACGGCCTGCGACCTTTACTAAGTCGCGGGCCGTCAGCGTTATCCGATACACTCGACAGTCCTACAATGGCTCATTCTATGGATTCCCCTCTGTGCTTTCTTCCCCAAATGGCCAGTGACAAAGCAATAAAAACCAGACAGTCCATCCTCGATGCAGCGAAAGCCATCATCATTGAGGAAGGTATTGGTGCGCTCACAATGGAGCGTGCGGCAACTAAAGCCGGCATCAGCAAAGGCGCCTGCATGTACCACTTCAAGAGCAAGCGGGCACTGCAAGCAGCACTGGTCGAAGAGTACGCGGCACATCTTTCCTCAGAACTCGCTCGGCACGAAGCGCTTTTTGACGGACCTCCCGAGGAAACGCTCGTTCCCGGCTTCATCGAATGGTTCCGCAGCTTTGATCATGACAACCACGGCTGGTCAACAGTCGGGCTCGCTATCCATTCCAATTTCGTGCACGACGAAGAACTCATGCGCCCTGTAAAACTCTGGTACGAGAGACTGCATGCTCGAATTGCGGCCTTACCCGAAGATGTTCGAACACCAGCGCTCGTGGCCATCATGGCTATCGAGGGCTTCTTTTATTCGCATAAATTCGAAGTTGATCTCGTTTCACCTAAGCTGAAAATTCAAGCCTGGCATTTCATACTCGAAAATCTCGTTCACAACCACGCAGCTGCTCAAACCAAACATTGATTGGAATGGGTATTTTTCAGCAAGCTGTATGAGTAGCGCCTTTTTCTTCACCGTCGTGACACAACCAAAAGAATAAGGAAGTACCCTGCGCCGATAATCGACGCCAACGTACCTGCTGGGATCTGTGCGGGAGCAATCAGCACCTGACCGAGCCAATCAGCCCAGGAAACGAGTGCAGCCCCTAAAAGCGCTGCCGTGCAGAGTTCCGTTTTTACCGTTCGTGCACCAATCATGACGGCCATGTGCGGCGCCACAAGCCCCACAAAGGCTACAGGCCCCATGGCAGCAGTAGCTGAGGCACAAAGGAGCGCACAAAGCGTGAGCAGCCCCAGCGCAGAACGCGTGAGCGACAGCCCGCGGGACTGCGCAAAATCTCGGCTGATGGAGAGCAGCGTCATGCTTCTTGAAGCGGCAAAAGCAATGCTGATAAGTACGAGAACGGCTCCCAAGAGCATTGCGGCCGCAAGAGGGGTAGTGCGGTAGGTTGAGCCTGAAAGCCACTGGAGAATAAAGTAATTTTCCATGGTTCCGCGCGAAAGCGCGAGCGTGACGGCGGAATCCAGGAAAGCCGAGATCGCAATACCCATCAGGACGACGACGTCAGGCGAAAAACGAGACGATTTTGAGAGTCCAAGCAGCACCAAGAGCACCACAAAGCTGCCCCCGGCAGCCGTCAGCGACCCCAGAGATCCCACGGCGCCGCCAAAATAAAGCGCACTCACGACCATCGCAAAAGCGGCGCCGGACGACACTCCAAGAATGTCCGGACTGGCGAGCGGATTGCGAATCAGACGCTGCAAAATGACGCCCGCGGCCGCTAAGCCGGCACCGGCTGCGGCGGCAGTAATAAACCGAGGAATACGCAGAAGCAGTTCAAACTTATCTGCCAGTGCAAATGTCCATATGCCCTCTCGATTAATGAACGTAAAGTTGAGGACGATGAGGAGCAGCATTGCTGCGGCAAGCATGATGAGCCCAGGAATGGAGAGCTTCTTAAGCGACGACCGCACCATGCCGGATGCCTGACCGGGCTGCGCACCGCCGCGCGCAAGCGCAGAGAGGCTTTTCCGGGCAATCCAGATGAAGATCGGTGTTCCGATAATGGCTGACACGACGCCGGTGGGCACGATGTTGCCGGTAAGCGAGGTGAGTCCCTGAGCCGCTGCGTCGGTGGCGCAAAGGAGTGCCGCCCCAATCAGCATGCTTGCACAGAGCTGAGTGCGCGGATTGACGAACCCAACTCTTCTCGCGATATTGGGTGCAATGAGTCCCGTGAAATTGATAACCCCGGCCGCAGCAATAAAGGCCGATGAAAGCCAGATTCCCAATGCCGCCAACACACCGAAGACGGGCACGATAGGCAAGCCTCGAGCCCGAGCACCTTCGTCTCCGAGCGAAATGAGTGCGAGTGCGCGCGGCGCAAAAATCAATAAAAGAATCACCACCGGAACCGTCTGCGGCAAAAGCGCAGTGATGCCGCCCCAGCCGTTTTGCGCGAGGTCGCCGGCCCCCCAGAGGAAGACATTTTCAACAAACTGAGCACGCAGCAGCACAACCGCAGTCGCAATGGCCCCAAAAAGAAGGTTCACAACCATGCCGGCGATAATCAGCGCGACCCCCGTCATGCCGCGCGGACCGGCAATAAGCAGGATGAGTCCGAAGGCAGCGAGCGCCCCAGCAAAAGCTCCCAATGAAAGCCATGCGCCGGCCGCCGCGGGAAAGAAGGCGGAAATCAATACAACTGCAAGCCAGCCGCCCGATGACGTACCCAGCGTCAAGGGAGAAGTCATGGGATTTTGCGTGAGCTGCTGCAGGAGGCTCCCCACCAAACCGAGCAGTGCGCTGCCAATGGCCGCAGCGGCAAATCGCGGAAGCGTTCCAAAAGCAAAGTAGTACGCGTCAAAACTCTCTGCTGACGCCGGATCGAAGATGAGATTGACGCGGTCAGTCCAGGAAAGCGCATTGTCTAACGTAAAAGTGCAGAAAATGGAAAGACCCAGCGCAGCCGCCGCAGCAATGAGTGCACCTATGGAGAAACTCTTCATTTTGAAGTTCCCTCCTGCTCCGTTCTGCCGGCATAAGAAGGAGCCAGCGTCAAAAGTGCTTCGGTAATGCGTTTTGCAGTTGTCAGAATCGAGGGCGCTCCCCCATGGCTCCAGTAGGGTTCCGCAGGTGCCACATGATGTTTGCGGGCAAATGGTGTGGCACACCATAGGATGGAATTCATCACCTTGGCTTCTTGAGCGAAAGGACGGATGTAGATGACATAGGCATCCGTTAAATTTTTGAGGTCGCGAATCCTCACCTGCGTGAGGCCATAGGCGCTTGCCGGCCGAGTGAGCGGCTGCGCCATTCCCATGCGCCGCACAACCCAGTCCGCAATAGAGTTAGGCGTATAAACAAAAAGCGTTGTGAGACTGGAAAAGCGGATAACTTGAATTTGAGGAGCAAAACCAAAAGCTTTGCGGATGGCGTCGCCATAAGCGTCAATTTGCGCAAACCATCGAGCAATTTCAGCTTCAGCAGCGGCTTCGCGCTGAAAGAGTTTTGCTAATTCCCGGAACTGCTTGAGAGCCGTCTCAGCTTCATTTTCAGGCGCATCGGCGCGGTAGTTGCTAAAGAGCAGCACCGGCGCAATGGTGGCAAGCACCGGCATCAGATCGAGCTGAGTGGGACCGATGAGAATAACGTCAGGTTTAAGTTTGGCAATGCGTTCAAGATTGGGCTCGGCTCGGGTACCGAGATCCTCAATGCCGGCAGGCAGCGCGGGCTCACGCACCCAGGTGTCCCAGCTGGAGATGTCGCAGGCGCCCGCGGGTTTGACGCCAAGACCAACCAAGTTTTCCAGCAGATCCCATTGAAGCACGGCAGGACGCTGCGGGATGGTTTGAAAGACATGCTCGCCCAAGTCATCGCGAATGGTGATGCCCGAGACTGCAGCCAACTTTTCATTCGAAGCAAAGTTCGGTAGCGACGCAGCGCCGAGCGAACCGGCCGCGAAGTGCTTCAGCACCTCTCGGCGGCTTAAGCGTATGGAGAATGGAGGAAGAAGGTTCATTCGCACACCACGGCCACATCAAGCGGAAGCTGCTTCTTGCCGCCGGTATAGGCTGCCGGCGGATCCGGATGCAGCATGAGTTTGACCGGCGCCTCAAAGAGTGTCCTTAGATTTTCTTCACTATGAAGGAGTTCTGCTCCGCCAGAAAAGAGAACCTTCCCCTCCTTCAAAGCCACGATATGTGTAGCAAACCGCAGTGCCAGATTGATGTCGTGAATGATCGCAATAACGCCGCGTCCCGTTTCACGATTAAGGCGCTCCAGAAGCGCCAGTGTCCCGTATTGGTGACGAACGTCCAGCGCGGAAGTCGGTTCGTCGAGAATCATTACGGGTGAAGCTTGCGCGAGAAGCATCGATATCCAAACGCGCTGCCGTTCGCCCCCGGAAAGATCATCAACGTAGCTTTGTGCATACTGCGCCGTGCCGGTAGCCGCGAGTGCCTCGTCAACAGCTGCCTCATCTTCAGCACGCCATCGGCCAAAAAGCCCGCGCCAAGGGAAGCGTCCCAGACGCACGAGTTCGCGGCATGTCAGACCTTCCGATGCCGGAAGTTTTTGCGGCAGAAAAGCTGCTCTCTGAGCGCGTTCACGTTCTGAAAGCGTAAAGAGGTCGCACCCTTCGAGTTTCGTCGTCCCGGCATCGGGCTTAACCAATCCGGAAATGATCGAAGCTAAGGTCGATTTCCCCGAACCGTTGTGACCCAAAATGAGTGTGAGCTCATGTGTCGGAATTTCGAGATGGTCGATCGAAAGAATCGCTCGATCATTGCGAACCATGCGGATACCGTTTAATTCGTACATTCTGGATGACGCTCTAGAAATGGGAGTGCCGTCCGAACACCCAAAACAATTTCGGTGCGTCACGGACGGCTCAAGAAACGTACGATGCTGCATCCTTTGTATGAAAAGATGCAGCTCGAACCACAATGATTACCAGGAGTAAGTCACGGTTGCCTTCATCAGACGGCCTTCGCCATAGTAAGCAATATTGCCGTATGCACCGCTGATAAATACTTTGTCAGTGATGTTGGAGATCGTGCCGTTCAACTTCCAGTGGTTATCAATTTTCCAAGAAGCCGCGGCATCCCAAAGAAGCACATCGTCTACCTTATCCTTCGTTGCCGTATTGATGGATGTACCACGGTAGCGCACACCAGTCCCAAGCGTCAGGCCTGTAACACCAAGGCTCGTAAAGTCATAGTTCACCCATGCCGTGGCAATGTTGTGCGGCATGTAGTCTGCACGTGTATTTTGGTCGCCGTATGTTGCTGACATGTAGGTATAAGTCAGATCCGTAGAAAGCGACTTCGTGAGTGCTGCGTGAGCTTCAATCTCAACCCCGCGCGTTTCCTTCTCCGGCGTTACGGCAGTGGCAAGCGTACCGCCTACCATTGTCTGCGACAGCGCATTTTTCTGCTTCAAATCGAAATAGGCAAGATTGATATAGCCGTCAAGCCATTCGGGCGTGAATTTCACACCCGCTTCCCATTGCTTGGACTCAATTGGATCCGACAAAATCAACTTCCAATCACTTGTATTGGCAAGCGAAGCCGCAGCATAGAACGATTCAGAATAATTCACATAGGGCGACACACCGATCGACGACAAATACATCAGCCCCGCATTCCACGAGAAGTTCCCCTTGTCGAGCGACTGATGCGGGCTGACAGCATTGGTGTACTCCGTATCGTTTTCAATCTTCATGCGATCATAACGCCCACCAATCTTGGCAACGATGGTTTCGTTCCAAGTGGTCTGTGCCTGAGCGTAGATGCCAAGCTGCTTTTGCGAAAGATTATTATTGAAAAGCGTCAGTCCTGAATCGTCTGGCAAACCACCATATGTGGGATTAAAGATGTCAATGAGACCACCGACTGACTGTCCACTGCTTGGTGTGCCAACAAAATCATTTTTGCTTTGGTTGTAATCAAAGCCTAGCTGAACAATGTTGGCGAAGTCACCCGTCTCAAACTGACCGGTCAGGTTGTTGTCGAAGCTGAAACTAATCGTCTTCCCATCATTAAGAATGGAGTAACGCTGCAGCTTATCCGTGAGTAGAACACTCCCTTCCCACGCATTGTATGCCGCTGTATTGCGCATATAGAAATCCTGATGCATGAACGTGAAAGAATTCTTGTACGTCCAGGCATCATTGAATTTGTGCGAAAAGTCCCAGCCCAGCGTGAACTGGCTCGTATCCTGCTTGTCATGCTCCGGGTCGCCGTAGTTTGTATGGCGCGAAACATATTTCCCGTTGACCGGAATGAGTGTGCCATAAGTCGAGAAAAAGGCCGAATTGTTGACGCGGCGATCCTTCAAATAGCTTGCGGTTAGCGTGAGAGACGTGTTGGGACTGATGTCAATCGTGTAGCTCGGTGCAATGTATGCTCGCCAGCCATCCACACCATCAAGCACACCATCCGAACGGCTGCCCATCGCAACTACGCGGTAACGGTGGGAACCGTCTTCGTTGATTTTGTCAGAGATATCAATGCCGCCCTGAACATAATCATTGCTGCCGCCAGAAACGGATACCTGATGAAGCGGTGTTTTGGTGGGTTTCTTTGTCACCATGTTGATGACGCCGCCAGGCTGCGAATTGCCATATAACGCAGACGATGGTCCCTGAACAACTTCAATAGATTCCAAAGCGAAGGGTTCAACAATCGTTGCAAAATAGCCGTCTTTGTACTGGCGCTTGCCATCAACGAGCACAGACGAATCAAAACCTCGAATGGTGATCCAATTGGTATCAAAGTCCGGGCCGAACGAATTCCAAAAGCCTGGCGTATAGCGAAGCGAATCGTCAATCTTGGTAGCAACCGTGTTGTCGAGATGTTCGCGGGTGACGATGTTGACGCTTTGCGGCGTATCCTGAAGCGAGACATCAATCTTCAGCGCCTGAGCCGTCACGCCGACACCGTCAATCGTTTGATAGTCATCTGCGGCAGCTGCGGTCTGAGACAGCGCGAGCGTTCCCAAGCCGGAAAACACCAGAGACAGTGCAATGGCTAAGCGCTTGCGTGCGAGGCGCTTTGTGGAAATGCAAGAGAGTGGTTTGCGAGTATTCATTGCGAATCTTATTGCAAATGCAACTAAAAATGAGAATAGTTCGCAGTATAAGTACTAGTAAAACCACCTAAAATGTATACTTAGATATGCAGGCGTATTTGTTGTTTTTTAGTCAAAAACTCGACAGACAAGTCCTCAAAGCAGCGTACTGACGGACGCCTCTGGACTTCATAATCGTTTGTCAAATCAGGAAAACGCTCGCATGCCCATAGGATTATGAGACATCAGAGCCGCCTAATAGGGTCCTCAGGATAACCATGCTTGGACCGCGGGAGACACACAAAGCATTGCATACCTCCCCACAGGCCTGTCATGTGACAGACAAACGGAAGCCGCTCACTGATTTCAAGCGCCGGACTTCAGATGCAGCGCCCAAGCTGATGACGCTCAGCAGGTTTTGCTGTTGATGCTGCCCAAGCGTGCAGTCGTGAACACGGCTAACCATGCATCTTTGATGACGGGCGTATTCCGACCTGCAAAAGGACCTGCGGAACCGCCCATTCGTTTTTGTTCAATGGTGCTCCGTTCGCCTTGCGGCAAACTGCAGGCGCTTTAGCGCACGATGCGAGGCGGCTTAGCGAGCTTAGCCATGGACGATCCGTCGCTGTAGGGGTCCGCCGACTCCCCGTCGGCAGCCTCATAAGGCGTATCGTCATCGTCGTCCTCCGAAACGATCTTGTCGGCAAGCCGCAGGAATGGCGGCACGAGCGAAGCGGAACCATCGTCCTCCATGCTTTCAAGCTCGGCCTCTGAGGGTTCATGAACATCCAAAACCTTGACGGCAAACTGTAGTCCGACGCCGGCGAGCGGATGATTGGCTTCCAGAACGGCCATGCCGTCGGCCATATCCGTCACGCGCCAGGAGCGGCCGTCGGGCGCTTCGCCGGGCACTTCGTCCACGAGCTCTCCCACTTCCAGACGTTCGGGATGCGCAAAGTTCTCCACGGGTATGCACCGAATCGCATCGGCATCGTATTCGCCAAAAGCTTCTTCAGGTTCGAGATGAATGGTGAAGCCTTCGCCGGCGAAATGTCCTTCGAGCGCTTTTTCCAGACGCGGAAAAATATCGCCTTCGCCATGAAGATAAACCATGCCTTCGGGCGGGGTCTCTTCAAGCGTTCGGCCCGTCATATCAGCCATCACGAGGGAGATCGTTACCAGCATGCCCTTGCGGATTGCATCAGCCATTGCGTTTGTCTCTCAAATAGAAAATATCTAGTGCAGTGCGCTATTTTGCCGCACCTGCCTTCATTGGGGTGGTTATTCGTTCCGGCAGACCGTTTGATGCGTGCCGTGAAAAAGTTCGGCCGCATCATCGGCCCTGGGCCATGCCAGGCCCTCTGGGCGCCCCGGCAGGCAGAGGCATGCAAGCAGAAAGAGGATATTGACCCCGGCTGCAGAGAGCAGCAGTGCCCAGGCGCCCGAAAGCCCAAAATCGTGCGCTCTTCTTGCACAAAGCACGGTTACACCGATGCTCCACAAGCCCGCTGCCCAGCCGTAGATCTTGGCAATCACCAAAATCGCACTGTCGGAAATCCATGCCGCGTCAGCGATCGGATCCATCAAGGCATAAGCGGCAGCGGCCGCAAGCAGCCAGCCGACAAGCCCAATTGCGAATCCCCTGCGGTCAATCCGCACCTGCGGATTAAAGAGCGTCAGAACGACGCTGCCGAGCAATGCCAAGAGGCGCAGCCCCATGCCTGCAGAAGGATCATTCCATGCCGCATTATTCGAGCAATTCGGCTGAATAGACTCTGTCGACATGAGTGCAATTCCCCGAAGCGCCTGATGCGTTAAAGCATCATGATGCGGCGCTTCCAAATTTCAAACTCCTCTTGAGTGAGAAGCGAGCGCTCAACCATCTTTTGGAGTTTGACGACGGTTTGAGCCTTGACCTGTACCTGCAGTGATACCGGCATCACTGCAAGATCTTCAGCAGTACGGCGGTAAAGCACGCCGGCGGGCGAATGATCAAGAGCCGCCGGCGAATTCGGAACCACCGGCGCTGTCGGCTGAGCGCCGCTCTCGATTGCACCTTTTCGACGTGCCGCAGCCAGTTCGGCCTCCGTATGGAGACCGACGGCATTGAGGCACTTAACGAAAAAGTTCATCTCGAAACCGAATCAGCGAAGCTGCTCCGCCAACAGGCTGAGAATGTTCGGCGCAACGCCGGTCTTGTCTTCGCCGCCTTCAGCATCCTGAACCGTGAGGCGGGTCTTGGCGCCTTCATCACCCAAGTGCAGACGATAGGTGGGCGCTTCAATCGCTTCATCAGAACCGAAGACATTGGCAAAGAAGCCGCGGGATTCCTTCACCTTAGCTTCATAGGCAGGATCCAGATAACGGACGAGATACCAGCCAGCCGTGCGGTCACGGTCGACGAGCTCAAAGCCCATGCGGTCGATCACCAGACCGAGGCGGCGCCAAGCCTGATCAAACCCTTCGTCGAGCACCACTGCGGCAGCCTTGCCGTCGCTGCCGTTTTCAATGGCTGCCTTAGGGGCAACAGGTTTGATTTCCAGATCCTTGGCGATCTGCTGCGCGTTAGCTTCCTGCTCTTGACCGGAGGCCTCGGGATTAAATTCGGCATCAATGCGAAGCGCAAGGCGCTGGAGCATTTCTGCTTCCATCGTCGGGTCCGTAGGACCAGGCTGCCAGACGCTGCTCTCATTGTCGCGGCCGGTCATGACTTCAACCATCGAACGGTGCGAGATATAGATATCGGTCGTATCGTCGTCGTTGCGCTCCAGGCGAACGCGGTACTGATCCTGCTCACCCGTGGAGTATGCAAAGTCAATAATCTTGCCGACCGTGCGGCGAATAATGTCCTGAGGAAGCTTGGCGCGGTTCTCCGCCCATTCCGTTTCCATATAGCCCGTCTTCGGATTCTGCTCGCGCACGACGAGACCGACGGAAGGCCAGAAGTCCTGCACGACCGGCCAGAGTTTTTCCGGCGCTGCGTTGACGCGCAGCCAGCGATCCTGACCGTCCTTCATTACCTTAGCCGACACCGTCAGCGGCACAATTCGGCTCGATGCAGCCGAAGGATCTTGACCTGACGCAGCCTGAGCACGCTGAGCTTCGGCATTGGCGCTCACCACACCGTTGCGCGACGGCACGGCAAAGCGATTGTCATTTTGGATCGGCGTCAGATCCGGCGGAACCTCAAGGTTCGCGCGCGAGTTGGAGGACTCGTACTGAACCTTCTCGTCATTGAAATCGATTCCGAGAAAGGTGCAGCCGGAAAGGGAGGCAATCGCCGCGCAGGCGGCAGCGAGTCGAAACGCGCGCAAGGACATTTACTCTATGTTTCCGCAAAGTGAATCGGACCCGACAAGGTGTTGCCTCAGGCGCCCGTCACAATCGGGCGCCGTCGGAAGCTGCTGATGTGTTGAAATCAGACGGCTTCGCCTGCGGGTTGAAAAAAGATCTGCTGATTCTATCAAAGGCCGGCCCGCGCAAACGCTTGCCAAGCATTTGAATGAGTTGACAGCGCCAATGGCATGCTCTCGAAATGTTTCAGACGATTCACCGCGCGCCGAGCCGCAGGGCCAGCACTTCAGCATCTCCGGGCTTAAGCCAAACAATACGCTCCAGTCCAAGCTCATCGGCGTTGAGTCCTTCCTCATAGGCGCAAATGCGCGCTTCCGGGGGCGCAAGGCGCAGGAGCTCACCGGGCTGCAGGACGTGCTCAGGACTGCGCGGGCGTCCCCAAATGGCGGTATTCACGGTCGTGAAGGTTTCCATGAGGAATAAGCCGCCCGACTTGAGCGAGCGCCAGTAATGAGGAAAATGCGCCCGATAAAGATAGTTGGTCACAATAATGGCGTCGAACGCTTCCTCGGCATAGGGCCAGGGCTCAGCTTCCAAATCTCTGCATTCCAGAGTGAGGCCGGGCGTGCCGACGAGCGGTTCGAGATGCGAAACATCTACGTCCACCGCGATGACGTCAAAACCGCGCAGGAGGCAGAGACTCGTATGCCGCCCCTCTCCGCAGGCCACATCCAGCACTTTTGCATGGGGCGGGAGTTCATCAATAAACCGAAGCACCCATGCCGAGGGCAGCGCCATACAGTTTTTAGGATTACGACAGATCGTCATTTTCAACGTGCCCCCACAAAAAATCACAAAACCAGGTTAATGATCCATTGGCCGAACATCAGGAAAGGACGCACGAAAAACGACAGACCTCCGCCCACCATCAGCACCAGAAGAATCATGAAGCCGTACGGTTCAATCTTGTCGAAGGCCATTCCTGCCTGACGCGGCAGCAGCCCCCGGACAATTCGGCCGCCGTCCAAAGGCGGAATCGGTATGAGGTTGAAGGCCATCAGCATCAGATTCACGGAAATGCCCGCGGCACAAACAGAAATCACGAATTTGTCGTAAAACCCAACGGCAGCGAGCGCCTTGAGCAAGAGCGCCCAGAAAATCATCTGCAGCAGATTGGAGAGCGGTCCGGCCGCTGCCGTGATCGTCATGGCCTTGAGCGGATTGCGAAAATACCGCGGATTAATCGGCACGGGCTTTGCCCAGCCAAAAAGCAGTCCGCCGCCCCCTGTAAGCGCGCTCATGAGCAGGAGCGCGCCGGGCACTGCAATGGTGCCGATGGGATCAATGTGCGGAATCGGATTGATCGTCACGCGGCCGAGCATCGTGGCGGTCGGATCCCCCAACCGTCCTGCCGCCCAGCCATGAGCGGATTCATGAAGCGTGATAGCAAAGATCAGCGGGATTGCGTAGACGCAGATGGTCTGAATGGCGTGGTAGAACGAATCCATGGTGTCCTGAGAGAAATATTTTCAGATCAGCATCTTAGAGCACGTGTTCAGGCATGCTTCTCAAATCAAACAATTTGATGCGATCAAAACGCATCGTTGACGCATTTCGCCGAGGCCGCCTCCCCCTCATCGAGCTTTGGCACGACATCTGCTGACGCATCTTCCCCATCGGCCAAAGCATCAATAGCCTGCATGCGCGCTCCCATACGGCGGCTTTTAACAGACATTTGTTCGAGGGAACTCTGTGCTTCGCGGAATTTCTTTTCAACCGTTTCAAACTGCCGAGAGAAGACCGCAAAGTCTGTCTTCACTTCCGCGAGAATCTTCCAGACCTCGCTCGAGCGCTTTTCCATGGCAAGCGTCATGAATCCCATTAAGAGACTGTTGAGCAGTGCGGCAATCACCGTGGGGCCTGCGGGCGTAATGCGGAATTCCCGCTGCAGACGTTCAAACAGCCCGGGCGAACGAAGCACTTCGGCGTAAAGCCCTTCGGACGGCAAAAACATCACCGCGAATTCTGTCGTGACCGGCGGCCGCACATATTTCTCGCGAATCGACTTGGCCTGCTTAAGCACCGCTCTTTCAAGCCCCTTACGGGCCTCTGCGGCAGCTGAAGCATTCCCTTCGCGCTCGGCATTTTCCAAAAGCTCCCAATCTTCCAACGGGAATTTGGAATCGATCGGCAGCCAGCAGGGTGCATCATCTGCACGTCCGGGCAGCCGCACAGCAAAGTCAACCGCTTCGGCGGATTTGGGATCGAGCCGCACCTGAGCAGCGTATTGAGCGGGCGTCAGGATTTCCGAAAGGATGGCCGCAAGGCGCACCTCGCCGAAGGTGCCTCGCGTCTTCACGTTGGCGAGCACATTTTGCAGGCGCGAAACGCTCTGAGCCATGCGGCGCATTTCACCGAGCCCCGACTGTACAAGGCCGAGCTTTTCATCCACCATGCGAAAACTCGCCGAGAGCCGTTCTGAGAGGGTTCGGTCCAGCTTTTCTTCCACGGTTGCGCGCATGGCCTCGAGCTTCTGTGCATTTTCTGCGCGCACCTTTTCAAGCGAGGCGTCCACCGTGCCCCGCACTTCGGCGAGTGCGGCCGAAAGCTTCGCCCCGAGCGCCTCCTGAGCTCCCGCATTGGTTTGGAGCACCTTGGCAAAACGCTCATCCACCATGCTTTGCAGCGCAAGAAACTCTTTGGCCAAAGTTTCATTCATGCGCGCCAAATCTCCGCGCGCTGACGCCGCAAACCGCTCAACGGACTCTGACGACCGTTTCTGTTCGGTCGTTGAGTAGGTAATCAAACTCGACAGCCCGGCAGAAAGTCTGGCATCGGTCTTTGCCACGGTCCCTTCAATTTCCCGCTTAGCACCCGCCACGCCTTCGAGGAGTGCGTCGCACAGGTCGTCACCTTCTGCGCCGCGACGGTGTCGATCTGAAAGGACCAGATAAATCAGCAGAGCGAGCAGACCGACGGTAAGCGCAAGCAGACCAAAGAGTGCGAGCAAAAGCGTGTGTTCCGTGGGCATGAAAAAGTCACTCAAACGACGAAAAGCAGAAAAACCGAGCTGTCAGCCTTCAGCGGGCTGAAAACCCAAACCAAGCCTAATGAGATCTTTGCAGACTTTTTCAAGCTTTGGGCGACGTTTGCGCTGTCTGCTCTGCCGTGTCAGGCTTTGCCTCATCCGCGGGCTCAGCATCGCCCGAGTGATCGCTGCCGCGTTTTCTCCAAAAGAAGACGGATGCAGCCCGCCTGCCCCAGCCGCGTGCGGCTTCACGCAGTGTTTTTTGGGCCGGGGTTTGGCGCTTGGCTTCCGACATTGCTTCGTCAGCCACTGTCACGGCAGCGGCCTGCAGTTTGTCGCTCTGAGATTCGGCCGCATCCGATGCGCCCCCAGTGCGAACCGCTGCGACGGTACGCATGTATTCCTCATTGATAATTTCGCGCACCGTCTTGCGGTTGGCTTCCTCCTCGGCTTCGCTCTCCTCACGCTGGAAGAGTTCCTCAATAGCGGTGGCGGCCACCGTGAGCGAAGTGACCAGCGGTTCGCAGAGTATCTTCAGGTTCTTATCCGTCTGATCAAAGAACACGCCGTCGTCAATGGTTTTGGTGAGCACAACGATGGGCAGCGTTTTATTGAGTTTGCGGGCAGCATCCACCACATCCTTCGCTTCTGCCGCGGTTCCTGAAGGAATAACGAGCACGCCCGCGCTGAGCACATGCGCCTGAACGAGCACCATCGGATCGGACGGAGAGCCGAAAAGCACGCCGATGCCGGCCTCCCGCAGACGATCAACGGGCGCAGAACCGCCGCAGATCACAATCGTGCGGCGTTTGGCTTTAAGGAGTGAATCAAAAAAGGCCTGAGCACCGTCCTCCGGGAGGCCGACAACAATCATCTGACCATCGAGAATCTCCCGCGGCGCATTTTCCGGCAGCTGCGAGAAGGGCGCTGGACGCATGGCCGCACGTCTTGCCCATGCATAGCGCGAGGTGAAGATGCGCATCAGTTTGGGAGCAGCCTCAAAGAGCACCGGATTAAAGGCAATCGTAATGATCGAGGCTGCCACAATGATGCTCATCATCGAGCTGTCGACGAGATGAAGGGCAATGCCCTGAGCTGCAAGGATGTAGCTGAACTCACCGATCTGACCGTTGCAGGCCCCGACCGTAAAAGCCGTTTCCAGCGGCCAGCGGGCGATGGTGACGAAAGTGGTTGCAAAAGTCATCTTGCAGATGATGATGATGAGCACCACCAACGTGATTTCAATCGGATGCTGCAGGAACACGTGCCAATCCAGCATCATCCCAACGGACACGAAAAAGAGGACGGAAAAGGCGTCCTGCAGCGGCAGAGAATCCGTTGCTGCCCGATGTGCATAGCGGCTTTCCTGCATCACCATGCCGGCAAAGAACGCCCCCAGAGCGAAACTCACATTGAAAATGGCCCCTGCGCCGTAAGCAATGACGATGGCACACCCCAGCACCGACAGCGTGAAGAGTTCGTTGGACCCCGTCAGCGCCACTTCCCGCAAAAGGCGAGGCATCACCTTGCGGCCGGCCACGAGCATCAGCACGACGAAAACTGCCGCCCAAATCAGCGTGGTCGCCACTTTCCAGGCCACAGCGCTCAGAGAGACATCCGCCCCCTGTACAGCTTGTGCGAAGGGCGGCAGGCAAACGAGCAGCACCACGCTCATGAGGTCTTCCATCACGAGCCAGCCGATGGCCACCTGACCATTGATTTCATTGGTCATGCGGCGAAGTTCCAGAGCCTTCGTCACCACCACCGTTGAAGCGCACGAAATGGTGAGCCCAAAGAGCACTGCCGCACCAAACGACCAGTGCCAAAAACCCATGGCGACGCAGGCGCCCAGAATAGCCGTCACCATCATCTGAACAGCCGCCCAAGGCACAACGGCTGTGCGCACGTTCAGAAGATCCCTAACGGAAAAGTGCAGGCCTACGCCAAACATCAGCAGCATCACACCGATTTCCGCGAGCTGCTCAATCATGGCTTCGTTCACAGGCGGCAGCCCCGGAATAATGCCTACTGCCACGCCTGCCAGAATGTAGCCCACCAGGGCGGGTGACCGAAGGAAACGTTCGGCAAGATAACCGAAGGGAAGCGCAAGGCCGAAGCCGGTTACGAGACTCGTGATAAGGGAATAGTTCTGCACGGCCCGTCCTTTTTCTTAAGTTGTGCGCGGCGCGTCAAAATTTATGCTGGTCCAAAGCTTTTGCGAAACACCGTCGGCATGCAGGCGAAACGCATCAAGCAGAAAAATTTTACGCTTTGGCCCCCTTTGACGAAGCATTGCTGACACTTTCGGAACAATTTTTCACGCTTGCGAGGCGTATAGCGCCCATAACCTCTCATTCCCAAAAGCCAAGTCATCCGATGATGAGTGAGCGGCTGAGATGCACGCACAAGTTTTGCCTTTTTTCCATGATCTTTCCCGCAGCGGACGGGTAAAAAATCCGGCTGAACGAATCCAGCCGGAGTTGAATTTTCTGAAAGTCAGCGCGAAAGCACTACGCCTTCGCGCTGCCGCATCAATTCATTGTCGGAACTTTGCCCACGACCCCTTTGACGAGCCAGTTCATATTGAGGAGCACATCGTCGGGAGCCGTCTTGCCGGCCTCAACCACGGTCTGACCTTCGTTCGTCACGATCGGCCCCGTGAAGGGGGAAAATTCGCGGGCAGCCATCTTGTTGTAAGCCGCCTGAATATCGTCCTGCACCGACTGAGGAGCATCCGAGCGGATGTCCACCAGATTCACCATATGTTCGGGGATGCCGCCCCAGATCGACTGGGACTTCCAAGTGCCGTCCATCGCAGCATTGATTCGGCCGGTATAGAACTCCTCCCAGCTCTGAACCACGCCGCCCAAAAGCATTGTCGGAGCAATGCGCTTCATAGACGTGTTGTAGGAGATCACCGGGACCTTCATATCTTCACCGGCAGCCACAACGGCCGGCGAATCGGTGTGATGTGTCAGCACGTCGGCCTTCTGACCGACGAGCGTCTTGGCGGCATCGGATTCCTTGCCCGGATCGTACCAAGCCGAAGTCCAGACTACGCGAACTTCAACATTGGGATTGACGCTCTGAGCGCCAAGCGTATAGGCATTGATGCCTTGGAGGACTTCGGGAATCGGAACGGCAGCGACGTAGCCCAAAACGTTCGTCTTCGTCATCGCACCGGCGAGTTTGCCGGCAAGATAACGCGCTTCATAAAAGCGGGCCGAATAGTTGGCCACGTTGGGCGCAGTCTTATAACCCGTAGCATGCTCGAACTTAACGTCCGGGAACTCCTTGGCAACCTTAAGAACCGAGTTCATGTAGCCGAACGAGGTCGCAAAGATGAGCTTGTTGCCCTGCTGCGCGAGGTCGCGCAGCACGCGTTCGCTGTCAGCGCCGGCGGGAATGTTCTCTACCGTCGTGAACTTTACTTTGTCGCCATAAACCTTTTCGAGCGCGATACGGGCGAGGTCGTGCTGACGCGACCAGCCTTCCTCACTCGCCGGACTCACATAGACGAAAGCCACTTTGTAGGGGCCTGCAGCTTTATCGGCGGGAGCGGCAGCGGCCTTTTCCGGTGCGGCAGCCTCTTTGGGGGCTTCGGTTTTGTCGCCGCAGCCCGCGAGCATCGCCGCAGCGGCGCCGGCCAGGACCAACTTCAAAGCAGTACGCTTCTGCATCATTGGAGAACTCCAAAAACAATAATTCGAACAATGAATTGGGACCGATATCTGAGCACTCGGCTGAAAAGCCGAACCTGCATCACAATATGCGGTCCCAACGATGAACGTCAATGAATATTAGCTTCCGCTCGGAAGTTTGCCGGCCACGCCTTTGGCAAGCCAGTTCATCGTGAGCAGATCGGCGTCGGTCGCCTTCTGTCCTTCTGCCAAGACCTGACGGCCAGTGTTGTCAAAAACCGGACCGGTGAACGGATGGAACTCGCGGGCTGCCATCTTGTCGTATGCAGCCTTAATGTCGGCCTTGACGGCGTCCGTCGCCTTAATGTCCACGAGGTCGATCATGTGTTCAGGCGCACCGCCCCAGATGGACTGAGGCTGCCAGGTTCCGTCCATGACGGCCTGAATGCGACCGGCATAGAACTCATCCCAAATATGAATAACGCCGCCGATCAGCATCGTGGGCGCAGCGCGCTTCATCGAAGTGTTGTAGGAAATCACCGGGATCTTCGCTTCTTCGCAGGCCGAAGCAACCGCTGAAGAATTGGTGTGATGCGTAATAACGTCGGCACCCTGACCAATCAGCGACTTGGCAGCATCGGACTCCTTGCCCGGGTCATACCAAGCGGAGGTCCAGACAACGCGGACCTCAATGTTGGGATTGACGCTCTGAGCGCCGAGCGTATAGGCATTGATGCCCTGAAGCACTTCCGGAATCGGCAGCGCGGCAACATAGCCGAGGATATTGGACTTGGTGGTTGCACCCGCGAGCTTGCCCGCAAGATAACGGGCTTCATAAAAGCGCGCGGAATAATTGGCCACATTGGGCGCAGTCTTATAGCCCGTAGCGTGCTCAAACTTCACATCCGGGAATTCCTTGGCGACCTTGAGAACCGAGTTCATGTAGCCAAACGAAGTGGCGAAGATGAGCTTATTGCCCTGCTGAGCCAAATCACGCAGCACGCGCTCGGCATCCGCATTTTCGGGAATATTCTCAACGGTTGTCACCTTGATCTTATCGCCGAACTTCGCTTCAACCGCGCGGCGGGCAATGTCATGCTGAGTAGACCAGCCTTCTTCATTGGCTGGGCTCACATACATGAAAGCGACTTTCAGAGGCTCCTTCGCAGCTGCCGGAGCGGCAGCGGTCTTAGCGGGCTCAGCCGCCTTCGGCGGTTCAGTCTTCTCACCGCAGGCCGTGAGCGCCAAGGCGGCGGCACCAGCGAATGCGAGCTTGAAAGCAAAGCGCTTGTTCATCTTCGTTGACTCCTTTTGAGAACAATGAAATTAAGAAAAACTGTTGCCCGAAAAAACTGAACTCTTGGCAGCGCGTCAGCCCGCTGAAGGTTCTCAGCCTTTAGGCGAAAAAGGTTTGCCGAGCGACGCAGGAACGTTGAGGCGAATCCAAGCGGGGTTCCGGGAAATCAGCACAAGCACGAGAATCGTCGCGAGATAAGGCGTCATGGCCATGAACTGCGGCGAAATGGAAATGCCCATCCCCTGGAAGGCGAACTGCAGCATCGTCACGCCGCCGAAAAGGTAAGCGCCGACAACCACGCGCAGCGGCCGCCAGGTTGCAAAAGTCACCAGTGCCAATGCAATCCACCCGCGGCCGGCCGTCATGCCTTCTACCCAGAGCGGCGTATAAACCAACGACAAATAAGCACCCGCCACACCCGAGCAAAGCGCGCCGAAGAGCACCGCAAAGAGTCGGATGCGCAGTACCGGGTAGCCCAGCGCAAAAGCGGACTGCGGCGACTCGCCGACAGCGCGAAGCACCAGACCCGCACGCGTTCTGAAAAGGAAGTACCAAACCGCAGCGATCAGCACCCAGGCGCCGTACACCAAGATGTGCTGCGAAAAGAAAGCTTCACCAAAGAATGGAATATTTTCGAGCCCGGGGATCCCCGACACACTGCGCTCCGCGAGCGCCTGTCCCTGGAGCGGTTTGCCGATAAAGGCCGAGAGTCCCGCGCCGAAAAGCGACAATGCAAGGCCAGCGGCATATTGGTTGGCATGCATACCGAGCGTAAAAAACGCAAAGAGGAGTCCGAGCAGAATGCCGACGCCCGCGCCGGCGAGGAACCCGAGCGCAAAGGAACCCGTAGAAAGCGTGACGGTAAAACCCGTGACCGCACCCATGAGCATGATGCCCTCAATGCCGAGATTGAGAACACCCGACTTCTCATGAATCACGATGCCTGCCGCCGCGATAAGGAGCGGCGTGCCGGCATTTAAAGTCGAGGCAATGATGGAGGCAGCAATCGACATTTATCGAACCTCCTTGCCCGCGTCAGCCGAAAGGCCTCGCCAGGAGAGACGGTAAAAAATCATCGTGTCGCAAGCGAGAATGAAAAAGAGAAGGAGTCCCTGATACACGCCCGTGATCGAACTCGGCAGCCCCAGACGGCTCTGCGCCAATTCGCCGCCAAGATAAAAGAGTGCCATGACAAAAGCTGCGGGAATACAGCCAAGCGGCGAGAGACGCCCGACGAAGGCCACAATGATGGCCGCAAATCCATACCCCGGAGAAATGGTCGGTGTGAGCTGACCGAGAGGACCGGAGGCTTCAATGCCGCCGGCCAGCCCCGCAAGCGCCCCGCAAATGAGCATGGATGCCCAGATGAGTTTGCCCGGATGGTAGCCCGCATAGCGCGCAGCAAAGGGCGCCATGCCGGAGACCTTGAACTGAAAGCCGAGCGCCATTCGATCCATCAGGAGCCATACGCCCACCGCCGAAAAGAGCGCCAGCAGCGCACCGGCATGAAGACGAGTTCCCTCGAGCACCGGCAGCATCGCCCCTGCTTCAAAAAGCTTCGTCTGAGGGAAACCAAATCCCATGGGATCGCGCATTGGCCCCTGTACGCACCAAGCGAGCAGAAACTGCGCGACATACACCAGCATCAGAGAAACGAGAATTTCGTTCGCATGAAATCTGTGACGCAAAAGCGCCGTGAATCCGCCCCAGACCGCACCGCCTACGGCTGATGCGAGCATCACAAGAACGACATACCAACGGCCCCAAGACGGATCACAGGCGAGCGCCACCACGCCGCCCGTAATGGCGCCGGCAATCAGCTGGCCTTCGGCGCCGATATTCCAAACGTTGGCCTTGAAGCAGACCACAAGACCCGCCGCGCAGAGCAGCAGCGGCGTCATCTTGACAGCAATTTCAGTCCATCCGCGCAGCGAATCGAGCGGCGCGATAAAAAAGACGCCCAGCGCCTTTACGGGATCCTGACCCAATGCGGCAAAAAGGCAAAAGCCCGTAAAAACCGTGAGCGCAAAGGCAATCACGGGAGAAAGCCAAGCCAGTGCACGAGCGGGCTCGGTGCGCGGCGTCATGGCAATCGGAAACTGAAGCATGATCAGTGCGCCTCCGAGGTTTTCTGCGTGAAAGGAGAGTCTGGCCAGAGACCGGACATCCAGCGGCCGACTTCCTCAATGGAAATCGTGGTCTTTGGCACCGCCGGAGACAGCGCTCCGCGGTACATCACGGCAATACGGTCGGAGATCTCAAAGAGTTCGTCGATTTCTTCACTGACAACGATGATCGCAGCGCCGTCGTCGCGCAGTCGGATAAGGCTGTTGCGGATAACGGCAGCAGCACCGACGTCGACACCCCAAGTCGGCTGATGAACCAAGAGAACCCGAGGACGATTGAGAATCTCACGTCCCATAATAAATTTCTGAAGATTGCCGCCCGACAGACTGCCGGCAGCTTTTTCAGCATTGGGCGTCTTCACGTGAAAGCGCTCAATGACGAGATTGGCAAAACTTCTTGCGCGGTCGCGCAGAATAAAGCCGCTGCGCACCAGTGAGTCGCCGGTGAGATAGGTATTGGCCGTTAGCGACAATTCCGGCACAGCCGCATGGCCGAGACGCTGCTCGGGCACATAGCGCAGTCCGGAAATACGGCGGGCATGCGTATCGAGCTCTCCGACGGGCGAATTAAAAAGCAAAACGCGATCGGCCTCGCACAGATACTCCCCTGAGGCTGCCGCCATAAAGCGAGCCTGACCGTTGCCCGAGATACCGGCAATGCCAACGATTTCACCCGCACGCACGGCAAGCGATACATCTTCAATACCGCAGACGCGCGTCGATCCGGGCGCGCTGACATGACGCATCTCAAAAACCACTTCGCCAGCCTTGGCCGTGCCTTCGCGCACCGTCGGCGGATCATTGCCGATCATAAGGCGGGCGAGATTTTCCTCGCTTTCAGCCTTCGGATCAACGCTCGCCACAACTTTGCCTGCGCGAAGCACAACGCAGCGGTCTGCAAGCTCACGAATTTCATCGAGCTTGTGTGAAATAAAGAGAATGGAGACACCCTCGCTCGAAAGCTGATGCAGTGTCTTAAAGAGCTTGCGCACTGCCTGCGGCGTGAGGACGGAAGTCGGCTCATCCAGAATGAGGAGCTTCGGCTTAGTCATCAGCGCGCGAAGAATCTCAACGCGCTGGCGCTCACCCATGGAGAGTTCCATCACAACCGAGGCGGGATCCACCTCCAAACCGTACTTTTCGCCGAGCGAGCGAATTTCACGTTCGATCTCTGCAGCCGAAATGCCGGTCGAAAGACCAAGCGCTACATTTTCCGTAACCGAAAGCGTATCGAAAAGCGCGAAATGCTGGTGCACCATTGCGATGCCGAGTTCTCGCGCCTGTGCCGGGGTTTCAACGCCGAGCGGATGCCCGTCAAAAGAAATTTCGCCCTCGTCTGGACGTGCGGCACCGTAGATGATTTTCATCAAGGTGGACTTGCCCGCGCCGGTAGGCCCGAAAATCAAGGTGTGGCCGAGATCGCCCACATGGATATTGAACCAGAACGGCGTGGAACCGTCAGTCAGAAAGACGGCCAGCGGCGGCGAATCCGGCGGATAAAGCGGGCACGGGCACGTCGGTGTCCCCGTCCAAACCGATTGCAGCGGCAGCAAATCGGCCAGGTTGAGTGTGGTTATGAGGGGACGGCGGATATTTGCGTATCCGTTGCCCGGCAGACTGCCCAGCCAGGCTTCCAGGGCATTCATGGACTCTATGCGGCAGCCAAAGCCCTGCGTCTGGATCAGACGGCGCAACTCGCGCGCCTTGTCCTGAAGGCCATTCACATCTTCGTCCATAATGATGATCGTGGACGACAGGTAGCCCGCTCCCACATAGCCGGACTGTACCTCGGTTTTGGCCGTCTCCGCATCTTCGCGCATAAGCAGCGCATCACGATTTACTTTCGCGTTGGGATTGTTGAAAAATTGATCCATGAATCCCAGCACGCGCTGGTTCCAGCCCTTGACGAAGCTGGTGATCTCCTTTTCCGCGTCATACTGGTCAAGGCAGATAAACCGTGTGGAATAGCGCAGCTCGAACGGCAGACTGTCCAGAGCTGCGAACATGGCAGGCCAGGACTCTTGCGGAAGGCCATCAATGGAAAGAATGGCCAGATGTTTTTTCTCAAGCCCGTCTTCAAGGCGCGGGATCAGACCGCCGACAAGGTGCCGACTGCCCAGCAGGGCATCAAGGTACATGGGCACCGTGGGCACACGCATAGGCTGAAGCACGCCGGAGATACAGAACTGCAAGTGAGCCAGCAAGTCTGAATGCAAAAAGGTGTCGTTTGAGGCATCATACAGCTCGTATTCCTGAAGCCGGTGCATCTCCAACACAGAAGCGCAGGCATCCTCAAATTCCATCAAGGAATCCTTGAATGTCTTGAGTCCCTTCTCCAAGGCAGACATCGTTTCCACACCAACCTTGGCCGCGCCAGCCATTTTGGCGACATTGTAGTTGGGCAGATAGGTGACGGTCATAAATGTCGAAGTGCTGTAGCAAACATCCTGCCCAAAAAATGCACGGCGCTCATCCTCTATGGCCTGGGAGACAGGATCAGGAAAGTGTGAGCGATCCGCATCCGGGTAAGCGCGCTGCGTTGTCCGGCAGGCATCGACGTGGATCATCCAGCCTGTTCCTAGACGCAGGACG
>OOAD01000674.1_pt1 | contig 22706 bp, 16 predicted proteins | sample 1671151 | NCBI WGS metagenome assembly OOAD01 (sample SAMN06348127, study PRJEB24527) | human gut metagenome | biome: human gut; feature: ankylosing spondylitis patient; material: feces | host: Homo sapiens | place: China | collected 2015-10
ATTCAAGAAAATCTTGCAGTAGTATTTCGACATCCTTTTCGACCCTTTTCACGATTCTTCCTCTTTCAACATGTTTTCAATAAAAATACCGTATCCTTTTGTCGAATCTTGTACAAACACATGAGTTACAGCTCCGATCAGTTTTCCATTCTGAATGATGGGACTCCCACTCATCCCCTGAATAATGCCCCCTGTCTTTTCCAGCAATTCCGTATCTGTCACCTGAATTACCATTCCTTTGTTCACCTGGTCGGATTCTTTATCAATTTGCGTTACACGGATTGAATATTCTTTCACCTCCCCGTCAATGTAGCAGCGAATCCTTGCCTCCCCCGTCTTTATTTCCTCTTTTTCCGCTACCTGTATAGGAACCTCTTCTCCTATCCAGCTTCTGTCTGAATTTAATTCTCCATAAATACCCTCATCCGTATTTTTCTCAATCACTCCAAGCTGATGAAACCGATTATAAACAATAATCCCTTCCATTGTTCCTGGATTCCCTTTGCTTCCCTTTTGCACTTTCTGAATACTGGTTCTATAAAGCGTTCCTCTTTTGATCGTAAGAAGTGTACTTGTATCAACATCATGAATGCCATGTCCCAGTGCTGCGAACCTGTTATTTTTTGTCAAAAATGTGATCGTCCCAAGTCCCTGTACATTATCTCTTACCCAGATTCCCAGGCGATAATTTCCTTTTGAAATCTGCACAGGAGTCAATTTCTTTTCTAATATCGTATTTTCGCGTCTGACTGTCAGAAGGACCTTCTCTCCATCCAGATGTTCCACCAGATCCATCAACTGTTTTTTCCCTTCAATCTTCTGGTGATTCACTTCCGTAATATAATCACCGGAACTTACCACACCCTGCGCAGGTGTATATTCCTTTCCATCCATACCTGTCATTTTCTCCGTGTCTAAAACCAGTACACCATCCGTTTCCATATAAATTCCAACCGGCATTCCTCCAAGCAGAACCGTATCTTCTTCCTTTTCTGCAGCCAGACTTTCCACCTCCCGGCCACTGACTTCTGTATTTTCCATAAATTCTGTAATCTGTGTACAGCCACATAGCATCAACAGACAGAACAGAAACAACAGACCTGTCCTGCTCATATTCCTTTTCCTGCGTTCTTTCATGATCCACACTCCTCTCTTGCAAATATTAAGAGCAGATGCTGTTTACATCTGCTCTTAGTATGTGTGGATCTTCTTCTTTTCACACTGGTATTATTTTTCTCTTTTTGCCAGTTCTTTCATTTCTCTGGCACTGTCTATAATTCCATCTGTTACATTTGCTCCACCAAGAAGCCTTGCAAGCTCTGCAACAGAATCCTCTGCGTCATCTCCATCCTGCTCACTCACGCCTACAAGAATTACTTTTTCTTCTATCTCTTCTATTTTAAATGCTTCTGCCATTCTATTCTCCGTTATTGTTTCCTGTGGTCTCTTTTATTGTGCCGGTGTCTGCGCCTCTTCCGGTGTCTGTGTATCTTCCACTGTCTGCGTATCCTCCGTCACGGCTTCCTCTGTATTCTCCACAGGCGCTGTCTGTTCCATACGGTTTTTCAGGAAAATATATTCACGCTGCGCACTCGCATCATCCGGATAAACCTGTACATACTCCTGTACCACATTCCATGCAGAATTAAAATCGGATGTATATTCATAACAAATGATGAGATTCTGCATCAGTTCTCTTCTGTTTGTCACATTTTCCATAGCAATACCCTGCTCTAAATAGGTGAGTGCACCGGAATAGTTTCCTTTTGCTATCTCAATTTCCCCGAGTGCATTCATCGCCTGGGAATCTGCGCTTCCTGTATTTGCATAATTCTGATAATAAACCTCTGCGTTTTCAGTATCACCCTGTGCCTCATACACCTGTGCAATGTAAAGATTTGCAATGACGCTCTCCTTATCTAAAGCCGACTTCAACTCTGTCTGGGCATTGTCGTACTGTCCAAGATAATAGTAAATTCTTCCGCGCCATGCATAATCTCCGGCACTGTTGCCTTTGATATCAAATGCTTTATTTAAGTATTCTTCCCCTTTTTCCGTCATATCATAAGCAGAAAGGTTCTCGTAAATGTTGACATAAAGTTCGTAATCGCTGCTGTTATTTTTTACTGCCTTATCAAAATCCGAAACAGCGCTCTCGGTATCCCCCTGTTTCAGATAAACACAGCCGCGCAGATAATAAGCGTCTGCTGCCTTTTTGTCATAATCAATGATCGCTGTGTAAGTGTCCACTGCCCCTGCCGGATCACCACCGGCATACTGTGCCGCTGCCTTATAGTAGCAGATATCTAATTCGTTCTCTGTGATTTTCCCAATGCACTGTCCCAGAGCACTGTTAAACGCATCCACGGCTCCTGCGTAATCGCCGCTTTCCATTGCATTGATTCCAATCTGACGGTAAGCAGTCTGGTTTTCTTTGCGCTCATTGGTACAGCCTGTCATAAGTGTAAAGCTTAACAGGGTAAGCGCTGTGATATATGTAAATTTCTTTTTATTCATGAAATTAAGTCCTCTGTTAATTTTGTCCACAGTGCACGCCCATGAAATCAAAGATTTCATGGGCTCACGGGCATTCGCCCTATCAGTCATCAAAAATATCAAATACATCGTGCAAGCACTGCATTTGATATTTTTTCCTCCTGACACTGCTCATTGCTTTATGCACATTATAAATCATACGCCCAAATATTCCAAGCAATTTATAAAACAGATTCCTTCATTCCCCTGCCAGCGTTACTGTGCATAGTTTTCTCCTTCCGCAGTATCTGTCACTGTTTCACTGCCTACTCCCATTATATGTGTTGTTGGCAGATTTTACAACACACAAAAAAGAGGCGCACACCGCACTTTACATACGGCGCACGCCACTTTGTATATAGATCATATACTCCCCTAATTTTACTGATGCTGAATTTTACAGATGCCAGATATCGTTACATTCACAGATGCTCTGCGAATGTAACGTTCGCAGCTCTCATGAATAGTTTTGCTTCGCAAAAGGAGAGCTGCTCACACCTGAATCATTTTCTTACGCACCAGAACAGCAAGTGTTCTGGTGCTGAATTTTATAAATGCCAGATGTCCTCGTTGTACTGTGCAATGGTTCTGTCAGATGAGAAAAAGCCTGCCTGGCTCATGTTTACGAGCATTTTTTTCGCCCATGCCATACGGTCTTCGTAATCTGCAAAGATGCGCTCTTTTGCAGCAACATATTCCTCGAAATCCGGTAATGTCATGAACCAGTCTTTGTTTAATAATTCATTGTAAAGACGCTCTAAGTTTTCTCTGCATCCAACTGCCATCATCTCATCGCTTACGATGAAGTCGATTGCACGTTTGATGTTCTCATCATTGTCATAGTAGCTTCTGGAAACATAATCTGCTTTTGCATAGTGCTCAATCACCTGTTCAGAAGACTCACCGAAAATGTAAATATTGTCATCTCCAACGAACTGATGCATCTCAACGTTTGCACCGTCCATAGTACCGATCGCCACTGCACCGTTTAACATGAATTTCATGTTGGATGTTCCGGATGCCTCTTTGGAAGCAAGGGAAATCTGCTCATGAATATCTGCTGCCGGGATTAATTTTTCAGCTAATGTTACATTGTAGTTTTCTACCATAACAACTTTTAAGTATGGAGAAACCTCCGGATCTTTGCTGATCAGTTCCTGTAAGCAAAGGATCAGATGAATGATATCTTTTGCAATGACATAAGCCGGAGCTGCCTTTGCACCGAAAATAACAGTGATCGGGCGAGCCGGTTTTTTGCCTGCTTTGATCTCAAAGTATTTGTGGATCACATAGAGTGCGTTCATCTGCTGTCTCTTATACTCGTGTAATCTCTTGATCTGGATATCGTAAATAGAGTTCTCATTTAACTCGATACCCTGTGTTTTTGCAAGATAATCTTTTAATTCTGCTTTCTTTGCATTCTTAACATCAAGAATCTTCTGCAATACTGCTTCATCATTTACAAATGCACCTAATTTTTCAAGTTCTGTTGCATCTTTCTTGAAGCCGTCGCCGATCAGGGATTCGAATAATGCAGTGAGTTCCGGGTCACAGTGTAATAACCAGCGGCGGAAAGTGATACCGTTTGTCTTGTTATTGAACTTCTCAGGATAGATCTTGTAGAAGTTATTCAGTTCAGAGTTCTTTAAAATCTCTGTGTGAAGGTATGCAACACCGTTGATGCTGTAGCCGTAATGGATATCCATGTGTGCCATATGGACACGTCTCTCATCATCGATGATCGCTACGGATTTATCATCAAATTTTTTCACAACACGGCTGTTTAATTCGTAAATGATCGGCATTAACTGTGGAACTGCTTTCTCCAGGAAATGGATCGGCCATTTTTCCAGAGCTTCTGCTAAAATAGTATGGTTTGTGTAAGCACATGTTTTGGATACAATATCAATTGCCTCATCCATTAAGATTCCACGTTCCATTAATAAACGGATCAGTTCAGGAATTACCATACTTGGATGTGTATCGTTGATCTGAACTACTGCGTACTCATTTAATTTGTGTAAATCGCCGCCTCTTGCAAGTGTCTCATCGATGATCAGTCTTGCTGCATTGCTTACCATGAAGTACTGCTGGTAAACACGGAGGATACGTCCCTTATCATCAGAATCATCCGGATATAAGAATAATGTAAGGTTCTTTTTGATGTCCTCTTTATCGAAATCAATTCCCTCACCAACCAGGCTCTCATCTACGGTCTCCACATCGAATAAATGAAGCTTTGTGGTATGGTTGTTATATCCTAATACATCAATATCGTACATTCTGGACTGCAGATTGAATCCACCGAACTGAATGGTGTATGCTCTATCTGTCTTTGTCAGCCAGCTCTCTTTCTCGATCCATGGGTTTGGAGTCTCATGCTGGAGATTGTTCTCAAATACCTGTTTGAATAATCCGTAATGGTAATTTAAACCAACACCGTCACCGTTCAAACCAAGTGTAGCGATAGAGTCAAGGAAACATGCTGCAAGGCGTCCAAGTCCACCATTTCCCAAAGATGGTTCCGGCTCAACCTCCTCGATCTCTGCAAGGCTCTTGCCATTGTCTGCCAGTAATTTTTTTACATCCTCATAAATTCCAAGATTGATCAGGTTGTTGGATAATAATTTTCCGATCAGGAATTCTGCTGAAATATAATATAATTTTCTTTTTCCCTCGTTGCTGACTTTCTCCTCTGCCATTCCTTTTGTCATTTCAAGTAAAGAGAAATATAATTCTTCGTTACTGCACTGGGAAATTGCTTTTCCTGTTCTTTTTGTTACGATTTCCTGTAAATTCATGATTTACTCCTTTCCTTGCGCCTGTTGGCGAAAGCTTATTGTATTGTCCGCCGCATTTTCTGCCGCAGTTGTTTTCGTGTTTTTTCGTAAAACCGATGTTTTATGATTACATTATATGCACGAAGGAATTTTTAATCTTGTAATATTCCATATAAAAGTGGTACAATCCTATCATGTTAAGACTGAGTTATTATTTCAACCACCTTGAAATTGTGTAAACGTCACAAAATCAGCAGTCTATTTTTGTGCACTTTTCAATCATACTGTTCGATTTCCCAGATTACGACACAAAGTGCATGTTTTCGACACAATAAAATCATCACAAAGGAGTATGTACCTTATGAATATACTGGAATACGAAAATTATCAGGAAAAAATCTCCCATGGAAACCCTTTATTTCCATATATCACTTATCTGTGTTCTATCCCACTGGATTTTTCTTATGTGCCGATCCACTGGCATGACGAAATGGAGATTATCTATATAAAGAAGGGACACGGCATTATCACCGTGGACTTCACACAATACCAGGTCAGTGCCGGAACGCTCGCACTTATCATTCCGGGACAATTACATTCGATTGAACAATACGAAAACGAAAGTATGGAATATGAAAATATTATTTTTCATCCGCAGATTCTTTTATCCAAGCAGACCGACACCTGCAGCACTGACTATTTTTCCCCGCTGATGGACGGAACGCTCACAATTCCGGTACTCTATCAGCCCGGTGATCCCTATTACAAAGAGATTTCCGCCTGTGTCGATGCAAACGATGAAATCAGCAAAACCAATCCGCCAGCTTACCAGCTTTTCATCAAAAGCCAGCTTTTCATGCTTTTTTATATTCTTTTCAACAAGTGCAGTTCCAGAAATGTCCAGAAAAAAGATTACAAATCTCTGGAAAAAATGAAGTTGATCTTAAAATTTGTGGAAAATAATTACATGGAAAAAATCACGATTGAAGATGTAGCAAAAGAAGTCAGCTTAAGCCAGTCACATTTTATGAAATATTTTAAAAATACGATGGGAACGTCCTTTATCGACTATCTGAATGAATACCGGCTGACGATGGCTTCCAGACTTTTGATTTCCTCCGATTCTTCGATTTTAGATATCGCAGCGGAAGTGGGATTTGATAATCTTTCCTATTTTAACCGGTCGTTCAAAAAACGCTTCCAGCAGACCCCGAGGGAATACCGGAAGCGTTATGCACAGCCGTAACTAAGATTATCATATAACATAATATCCTACAATACCGCAGACGATCCCTGCCAGCGCACCAGCAGCGATATCCTTTGGCTCATGCACTCCGACCAGCACGCGCACAATGCCCAGAAGCAAACCAATGATTCCGAGCAGTACCCCTGCTCCCGGATGCTCATAAAAAATCGTCATCGCAATAATAAAAACAGAAAATACATGCCGGCTTGGAAATGATTTTCCTTTTGTGTCTTTTTCCAGTACCGGCGACATGTCAAATTTTTCATACGGTCTGGGCGCATTGATGATTTTCCGGACAACGGAAAGTCCCACGAAGGACACTGCCGGAACGAGTATCGCCCGCCAGAGCCACGGATTTTTGTCCGTAAACAGCATGAAAAGATAGAGCGGATACACGCAGAATACCAGTGCTGTCAGCATATGATTCAAACTCGTCACACGCTTCGCCCGTTCCTGATTGCTCCGAAGCGGCTCTGTAATTTTGATATACTGTTCTTTTGTCATGGCAAAAAATCATTTCCTTCCCGGTAATTGTTTTATCAATCTATGGTTTGAGATTATCTTAATATTACACTTCGCTTCCGATGACTGCAAGCACTGCCCCTATAAAAATAAAGAAATCAGACACATTAAAAATAATCCTCCGAAACCATTTCGGTCCGGTCTGAAACCGCACATAATCCACAACATGGTGCTTTGTATAGCGGTCATATAAATTGCTCAGTCCGCCGCCGGCTAACATGGCAAGTCCCGTTTTTGTGAGTTTTTTTCCAGTCATCCGCATTGCAAAATAATAAACGACTGCCACAAAAGCCATGATGACACTGTGTATCGCAGTCATGGCTTTCGGATGTTTTGCGAGAAGATTTAACGTTGCACCTTTGTTGTAGAACTTCTCTATGCAGATCATTCCACCAAGACGTGGATTTTTTACTTTTCTGGCGTATTTTTTATCAATATATTTTTTCAGAAAAAAATCAAGCGTAAAAATCGCTGCAGTGATTGCTAAATAGACCATGCCGCAGGCTCCCTTCTTCCTCTCTTCTGCACTCATTGTAGCACATATTTTATTTAGTAAAAACGTTTTTATACAAAAAAACAGGAAACCTTTGATATTCCTCAAAAGCTTCCCGCCTCTTATCTGAACCAAATATAATTTTTCCTACCCCTTCACACTTCCAAGTGCAATTCCCTGCACAATATAGCGTGACAGGAACAAATAAACAATGATAACCGGGAAAATGGAGAATGCGATCATCACATAGACCTGCCCCATATCAAACTTCAGCCAGTCTGCTGCACGAAGCTGTGCAATCAAAATCGGCAGTGTCTTTTTGTTATCACTCTGTAAAATCAATGCCGGAGTAAAGTAATTGTTCCAGCTGCTCACAAATCCAAAAATTGCCTGGACAGCAATTGCCGGTTTCATTAACGGAAGTACAATGGAATTGAATGTGCGGAACTCCCCGGAGCCATCAATCCGCGCTGCCTCGATCAGTGATAAAGGCAGAGTGCTTTCCATATACTGTTTCATGTAGAAAAATGTAACCGGTGCTGCAACCGCCGGAACGATCAATGGAATAAATGAATCCATCAAATTCATACTGCGCATTAATCTGATAAATCCAAGTGCTGTCACCTGTGTAGGAATCATCATAACTGCAAGAATAAATGTATAAATATATTTTTTCAGCCTGAAATCATAGGCGTGGATCGCATAAGCTGTCATGGTGGAAAAATAAACCGTCAATACTGCACTTAAGGATGAAATGATCAGACTGTTCACAAGGCCTTTGATGACCGGAAGTGTTCCATGCAGCAGATTGTTCCAGTTATCGAATAAATGTGTGCTCGGAACCGCGGTAAATCCTGCCTGAAGTTCTCCGTTTGATCTGGTTGCATTAATAAACAATACATAAAACCAGAACAGACAGAAAAAAGATATTATGATAAGGACTGTGTATGCAATCACTCTTCTTGCATGCAATCCCAGACCTTTCTTAACTTCCTGTTTTCTCATGCCAAATCACCCCTTTCTCTTATCGTTTCCGGTCAGTTTAAATACAACAATACTTAAAATACCTGTGATGATAAACAGTACAACAGAAACTGCACCCGCCATACCATAGTTCTTACTGTACAAATGATTGTTCAGGAACATAATCAGTGTCATCGTAGAACGCACCGGATTACCCGTACCATTTGTTAAAATCTGTGGCACATCAAATAACTGAAGTCCACCGATCAGTGAAGTGATCAGTACATATACCAGAATTGGACGCAACAGCGGCAATGTAATGCGGAAGAAAACCTGTGTGGATGTTGCACCGTCTACTTCAGCCGCTTCAAATAATGAAGTGTCAATTCCCATCATTCCTGCCATCAGAAGAATCGTAGTATTACCAAACCACATCAGACAGTTCATAAAGGCGATCAGCCCTCTGGTACTTCCCACATTGGAGAGGAACTTATATGGTTCTGTGATGAATCCCATTTGAATCAACAAAGAATTGATTGGTCCGCTCTCTGCAAACAAAGTGAAAAATAACATTGAAAATGCAGATGCCATGATCAGGTTTGGCAGATAGATCACGGTCTTGAAAAATCTGGAACCTTTTAGTTTCAGGCGCACATCCGAAAACCATGCTCCCAATAATAAAGACAAAAAAATTTGCGGAACAAAACACATAATCCATAAAATCATCGTGTTTTTCGCATAGATCCAGATATCGCCACCCTCAAAAAGTTTGATATAGTTCTGTAATCCTACAAAATTTGGACCAACCTGTGTCAGTCCTGACATATAATTCTCAAAAAAGCTGTTATAAATGGTACTAAACAGCGGAATCAGCTGGAATATGACGTATACCACGATAAACGGAACCAAAAAAATGTATCCCCATTTGTTATATCTGACCGCTTTTCCTCCACTTTTCTTCATAACGCCTGTGCCTCCTTTATCCCGGTATATTCACAAATCGTGAAGCATCAATTTCAAATATCAGGATTGCGGAAAATCAACATCCTCTATGGTTGTTCATTTTTCGCAATCCTATCTTCTTAATTGCCACTCGGGCAATCACATAATGTTTCCTTAATATGTAAGTTCCGGATATTTCTCTGTAATACCTTTGTAGAATAAATCAAGCGCTTCCTCTAAGGTTGCATTACCTTCAAAGTAGTTTTTCATTGCTTTCTGGAACCCTTCATTGCATCCCTGATCATATGGAGAAAGGTTGCTTAAGTCGAGGCTGTATACACCTGCACAGTACATCTCAAGTGGATTCTGTCCACCTAAAATTTTGCTGGAGTAGCTTGTATCCTCTGCCATCTCTTCCATTACAATCTGGTTATTTACAAAATCATCATCATCTACAACGATCTCTTTCATGACATCTGCATCGGTTGTCATCGTAAGCATAATATCTTTGATGGTTGCTGCGTTATCAGTACCTGCTGCAGCAGCGATCCATGTACCACCCCAGAAGAAGCCCTGTGGTCCTTCAGCAGCACCCCAGCCTCCTTCGTATCCGATAGAACTTTCTGTATCAGCAGCCATAGAGAAGTTTACTAACCATGCTGGTCCAAAGTAGCAGAATACTTTTCCGTCCGGGAAGAAACCTTTTCTCCAGTCATCGCTCCACATATCGTGAACACCAGTCTCACCGGCATCTACCATTTTCTTGGAGTCTTCCACCCATTTCATAATATTATCATCAATGTTTACTTTTCCGTCTTCTACCCATTTGGAAGTAACATTGTTCGAATATACACGGTATGTATCATTTACAGAAGATGTCATCTGATATCCGGCAGCTTTCATCTTTTCTGCTGTAGCGTTGAAGGTATCCCAGTCAGAAACATATTTCTGGACTTCTGCCGGATCATCGGATCCTAATACTTCTTTTGCAGCTTCACGGTTGTAGAATAATACACCCGGGCATCCCTGCCATGAAACGCCTTTTAATACACCGTTCGAATCTGTTACAATATCTTTTGTATACTGGTACTGATCTTTCAGATCTTCGTCTGTGATTCCGAGATCTGCGACCGGCATTGTGTAATCTGTATCAACATATTTCAATGCATAATCTGCTTCTAATAAGAATAAGTCAATCTTATCATCTGCTGCAGCAGAATCCTGAGCTAAAAGATTTGCATCAAGGTTGTTCTGGTATGCATTGTCATCACTTGGTGTGATATTCCATTTTACTGTGATGTCCCCAATCTTACCTGTTGTAGCATCCACTTCTTCATATTTATCATAGTGTGCTTTCAGACGTCTCTGGAACTCATCATTCCAACAATAGATGTTCAAAACTTTTCCTTCATCTGCTGCAACAGTCTCTCCGTCCGCTGCCTCTGTAGATGCTGCTGCGTTGTCTGCTGCATCCTGTTTCTGTCCTGCATCCCCTGAAGCTGCGTCGCTTCCGCATCCAGCAAGCATGGATGCTGTCATTGCTGTAGCAAGTAATGCTGATAACAATTTTTTCTTCATGTTTTCTTCCTCCCTAAATATGTCTGGTTCGTTTTTGTAAGTTTATTGTATGTTTTTTCCCACTTATAATATATAAAATTCATTGACAAAATATCATTTTCATGCTATCTTTTGCATCAATATAGTATTACATTAGACTGTGAATTTTACGAAGTGAAAAAGCAGGGTAAAATCAGGGGGTTACCTATGGATCTTTCTAAAGAATGGTACCGGAGTGAATTTGTAAATCAGGAAATGTTAGAACAGCACCGTGTCATTGAAACTGAATATACGTTCTATGACGCGATTGCAAATGGAAATATCGAATATGTGCAGGATAACTGTATAAATCAGACCTTCACAAACCCGGATGGAATGGGAAAACTGTCCGACGACAAACTTCAGAATATCCGCTATCACTTTGTTGTCACGACCGCCATGATCACAAGATACTGTGTGCATGCCGGAATGGAACAGGAACAGGCATACAGTCTCAGTGACTTTTATATTTTAAAAATGGATAAATGCAGGACGATCGACCAGATCAGCAGGCTGCACGATACGATGTGTCTTGATTTTTGCAGCCGCATGAATGAATTGAAACGCCGGCAGATTCTCTCCAAACCGATTGTACTCTGTCTAAACTATATTTATAGTCATATTCACTACCGTATTACCATCAAAGAATTGGCCGAATACCTGAGTCTGTCGGAAAGTTACCTGTCCAAATTATTTTTAAAAGAAATGGGAATTCCGCTCAGCCACTATATCACCGATTTAAAAATCGAAAAAGCAAAAAATCTGCTGCAATATTCAGATTACAGCATTGTCGAAATCGCCAATTATTTCTCTTTTGCTTCCCAGAGCCATTTTATTCAGGTTTTCCAGAAAAAAACTGGCATTACACCTTATAAGTACAGAATAATGTACTTCCGGACAAACTGGGAAGCGCCAAAGAAATCTTAAAAACTTTTTTTCGTAACTCTATGACATAATGTATTCAATCTCTGTGTGGTCTGTCAACATCGATTCTGTAACATAGCTGCCATCTGTTTCCACACCGTTTACGATCATTTTTATGCATCCACACTGTGCATGGTTACGGTTCTTCACAACAATATGTAAGTGTTTTCCACGGAAATCTTTTTCGATTTCAAACTGTTCCCACTCTTTTGGAATAGAAGGTGCTATGCGCAGTCCTTCAAAATCAGGCCGCATTCCAAGAATTCCCTCTACACAGCCCACCATCACGGTAGATGCCGTTCCTGTCAGCCAGTGTACATGGGAACGCCCGAACTGCGGGCTTGCCTTTCCCTCTGTAAACTGTCCATAGCAGTATGGCTCTAACACCCGGATCTCTGCGTCCGCATTCTGTGCTGCCGGTGAATTCTCCATAAAGTAAGTGAATGCCCGGTCTCCGTGTCCAAGCAGTGCCTCTGCCAGAATCAGCCAGCCCTGTGACTGGGAGAAAATACCTGCATTTTCCTTTGTTCCTGCATTGTAGATCACTGCCAGTGCTCCCTCAAATGCTTCTTTATGATATGGCGGATCCATAAGGATCGCACCAAACTTTGTGTTCAGCTTCTCATAAACATTTTCCATTGCTTTTTCTGTCTGCTCTTCTGTCGCAAGCCCACTGATCACGCTCCAGCTCTGCGGATTCAGCCACATATTTGCCTCGTTGTCCGTTCTCTTTCCGATTGTCTCTCCTGCCTCTGTAAATCCGCGGATGAAACGGTCTTCATTCCAGCAGAACTCATTGATCACATCCCCCTGCTGTTTCTGTTTTTCTTCCAGATATGCAATATAATCTGTATCGCCTTTATACTCCGCAAATTTCTTCAGAATTGTCATTGCATAATAAAACTGCATCGCAACAAATGAAGACTCTCCTGCTTTTCCAAGTCTTAAACAATCATTCCAGTCGGCATAAAGTCCTGCCGGCATTCCGTGTACACCAAGATGATTCATGGAGAAATCAACTGCACGTTTCAAATGCTCATACACAGTTCCTTCCTCTTTGTCTGCAAAAGGGATCACCTCATCTAAAAATGCCATGTCACCGGTTTCGGAAATGTACTTATAAACGGTTGGGAACAGCCAGAGTGCATCATCTGCGCGATACTCCGGATGTCCTGTCTCGTTTACATAAGATGCATCTTCCGGTGTATCCTCATGCCCCGGATTGTGTGTAAATTTTACAAGCGGAAGTCCTGCTCCGTGATGCACCTGTGCAGAAAGCATGAAACGTATCTTATCTTTTGCCATCTCAGGTGCAAGGTGGATCACACCCTGGATATCCTGCACGGTATCACGATATCCGTAACCATTTCTTAAACCACAGTAAATGAAAGACGCTGCTCTTGACCAGATAAATGTCATAAAGCAGTTATAGGCATTCCATGTATTGATCATAGTATCAAATTCAGGACTTGGAGTTTTCACCTGAAAATGCTCTAATTTCTCATGCCAGTAACCGATCAGTTCTTTTACTTCTTTCTCACAAATCTCTTTTGGATTACTGTAATGTGCACAGATTTCTGCTGCTTCCTCATCATATTTCATTCCAAGAAGGAATGCGATATTTTTGCTTTCTCCCGGCTGTAATATAAGGTTCAAAGCAAGCGCTCCACAACTGTTCTCATTATAATTTAAAGTATTATCCAGTTTTCCGTTTACCACACCTGCCGGATTGGAATAATTGTGATAATGTCCGATAAAGTTCTCTTTTGAACCACAGTAAGATGTCACTTCCGCTCCTGCTGCCCCGAAGAACCGTTCTATCACAACTTTGTGATCGACCTCAACGCCTTCCTCCTGTCCATCTAAATTACCATGGATGAGCTGACGGATTCTGTTTTTTTCGAACTGTGTTCTTGTGATGAACTGGGAATACTGGAGATTCACCTGATCCTGTTCGTAATTGCTGTTATTGGTAAATTCCGCATAACCCGTGATCGTCAGTTTTCTTACTTTATCAGAAGTATTGGTGACATTTAAATCCCACACTTCATAAGATGCATTGAGTGGCACATAATAAAGTGCTTCTGTTCTGATATCTTTATATTCTGCATTGATTTTTGTATATGCAGTTCCATGATGACACTCACTCTTATAAGTTTTTAAATCTTTTCCGACCGGCTGCCAGGATGCAGACCAGAAATCATTTTCATCCTCATCTCTGATGTAAATGTATCTTCCCGGCTGATCAAAATCGTTAAAAATGTAACGAAGAATTCTTCCGTTTGCACCTGATTTTGCAAAGCTGTATCCGCCTGCGTTGTTTGAAATGATCGCACCATATTCCGGGGAACCAAGATAATTGGCCCACGGTGCCGGAGTGTCCGGTCTTGTAATCACATATTCTCTCTTTTCATCATCAAAATATCCGTATTGCATGTTCTGTCTCCTCGTTTTTTTATTATTTTAAAATCACGTTTACCGTATAGCATCCACCATTTGATTTTTCAATGGATGTTTTGCTTATCACTGCTTTCTTCCCTTCCATCCGGATGTCTAATTCCGGCATGGCAGCAACCTCACTGATCTGATAAGCCCCATAATCTTTCTTCTCCGCATTGTGATAGCGGATCACAAAGGTATTGCCTGCAAACTCCAGATGCATACCTGCATTTCCATTATCATCAAACTGCTCCTTCACCAGTTTCGGTTCTATTACAAGATCACCAAAACTTCCCTTCACACCAAAAACCTCTGTGATGAGCGTAAGCATATACCAGCTCGCCGCACCGGTCAGATAAGCATACATGCCTCTGCCTTCTGCGTTAAAATATTCCGGGATTCCGGGATAAATTCTGCTTGTGTCAAAATCCAGTGCTGTATCTGCCAGTGTCTGCAATGCCTTGTATCCTTCCCGGATAAATCCTCTCTGATAAAGAGCATTTGCATACATGACCGTCATATGCGAGAACACAGCTCCGTTTTCTTTTTCCCCATAAGCAAATCCAAACATTCTGCCAAGATCAAATTTATTTTCATGGAAATTGGTATTCAGGCGATAGCCTCCCGCATCCTTGTCATACAGATAGGTGTCTGCGCTCTCGCAGACTGCCTGTACCTGTTTTTCATCGGCTGTTCCACTCATAATGGCAAAGACCTGACCGGTGAGCATCATGCGTACATTGTTATCATATTTACCTTCCACCCTATTGCCATGATTATCATAATAGCTGTTAAACCACGCATGGTCTGCCCCATCATTGACCCATTCCTTCTGACGGATATACTCCATCATCCAGTCTGCCTTGCTGTAAAGACTCTCTGTAAGTTCATCTATCGCAACTGCCACTGTTCTTCCACTGACGTTATGACGGCATTTTTTTGTATAAGTCTTTAATAACTCCTGCTTTGCCCGAATATCTGTATACAAAGTATCTTCATCTGAAAGCAGCATCTGCATTTCTTCTAAAATTTCAATTTCTGTGCAGCCACACTGTTTTTCCAATGCTTTCAGGTAATCTGCAAGCTGCCGCAGATTTCCGGCATATGCACAGGTGAAGGCCACACTTTCGCCTTTCTCCTCTGCCATATCAAGTGCATCGTTCCAGTCTGCACCACGAAGTCTGATGATGTTATGATCTCCGACTTCATAAAATGCACAGAGATTCTGCAGTAAAAGGTGTTCCAACACACTTCCGTAATAAACAGCATTGTCCTCCGTTTTCTGGATCTCTCCATATGCACTGTCCCACTCCTCATCAATGGCTGTGCCTCTTTCCACCTGGCGGTCTTTAAAATATGAAACTTTTTTCAGAAGGATCTCAATATCCCCTGTCTGGTCAATGTAAAGCTTTGTTGTCAAAAACGGCCAGAATCCGTGATCCATCCAGACACGCGTGATATGATTGCGGTCAGCAATAAATACTCCCTGTTTCTCCCCGATGATGGTCGCATTGCTTCCGTCCATCCGCACACCACCGTAATTGTCTAAGATCATCTGTCTGACTCCTGACGGATTCATCAATAAGAGAGCCAGGCAATCCTGCCAGAGATCGCGCCAGCCTCTGCCGCCTTTTCCATAATCATGGTGTGGCAGAAATGAACATCCATAGATTCTTCTTAAGATTGGCTGAAAACTTACCCAGCGCATATAATTATCAAAATCCTCATTGCCCGTATAATATTTTACATTTACTTTTTTCTGCCAGTAATTTTGTGTTTTCTGAAGTTCTTTATTTACCTGTGCACTGGTTGCATAATCGGCTGCCACTTTCCGGATCTCATCCGCATCTTCTGTCACCCCGATGATGACCGTATAAGTTTTTGCTTCTCCAGGCTGCAATGTGATCTCCTCAAACCGGATGCCGCCCACTGCTTCTTTTCCTTCTGTATGGTATCCGGCTTTCACGCCGTCCCTGTTTTCCAATACCGCTCTTGGATGTGTAAAACTTCCCCTTTCCCCGATGAACAGATCGACAGTCGGATAAAAATCTCTTGGACTGTTTCCCTCTCCATCCATACCGCAGACATAATAAACCATCTCATTTTTCTTATGTCCACGTTCATCAAAGGACATCGTCGGTCTGACACATACCCCGTTTGTTGTAACCGTAATGCGGTGCAACAGAGAAGTTACATGTCTGTGATCCCGGATATTATCTGCACTTCTTCCATAAATCGGAACTGCTGCAACTGGTGTGATCGTCCGTGCAGCTTTGCTCTCATTACAGATCTCCACCTGCATGATCTCTGCTGCATGTGCAAGTGGCGCAAAAGAAGTTACTTTTGCAGACAATCCATATTTTTCAGAAGAGCGTATGACTGTCTGCCACATAAATCCTGCTGTCAGGGTACTTTCTTCCTGCTCCTCTGTAAACCGGTTCAGTTCTGCTTCTGCGGACGCACCTGTTACAGACCAGCTTCCGATCCCTTTTATCTGGCACCAGAAATTTCTGGTAGAACGGTTATTATGTAAATTTTCTGCACTTACCGGCTCCATCAGGAATGTGTTCTGATCCACTTTTGAATCTCCGCCAAAATCCGGTGTCACTGCTGCTTTTAATCCTTTTTCATTCGCCACCGGCAGATACAGATAACTGTAATTTTCTGCCTTATCTAAAGTAAATGTTCCATCTTTATCCAAAAAACGTACTGCTGCCATAGTTCCTCCTTGTTCTGTTCATTGATATTTTTAACTGTTCTTATCATAGCGGAACATATCAGCAAAAAATGCCCCGCTTATTCTGCCAGCATCACTGCTGAAATATTTTCAACGGTGATAGTATGCGCTCCTAACTTTTGTCCACCTTCCGGTGTTCCTAAGAGCAGCACGAACTCACCTGTTTCGGTTGACTGCTCACTCCACGTTGGATCCACTGTATATTCTTTTGTTTCTCCTGCCTTCAATGTAATATCATCATAAAATCCTTTATATCCATTCTCCGGGTCTCTGAATCCAAGTTTTACGACACGGTCAATGCTGGATGTAATATTAAATTTAATCTCATATTTATTTCCCTGGATCAATGTGAGATTCTGCTGGGCAGCCTGAACATCCCAGTTATTGGTTCCGGAATTTTCCAGTGTAAACAAGAATGTTCCATCTGTTTCCTTCTGTGTTCCATTGCATTCATCAGCAATGCTGCTCCAAAGTCCTGTCAGCATATTTTCTCCCACCGGAACAACCGGTTTGATCACCGGTTCATCAATCTCCGGCGCATCAATCTTCTCCAGCGAAATATTGTCAAAGCAGATTCTGTGCTTCTGATCAATTGCCTGTCCATCGACTGCACCAAGCGTAAATGAAAGGATTGCTTTCATGTCTGTATCGCATGACATTTTAAAATCATACGAAATATTCTGATACTGACCGTCACCTGCAAGATCAATGATTCTGCTTCCGGTGTAAGGTGTCCAGTCATTATCTGACGAACCATCTCTCTGAATCGCATACATAATTTTACGTGCCAAATTCGATTTTACGTCAAATTTCAGGTGGTACCACTGATCTTTTTCCAGTGCGACATTGTTCTGTTTCAACTGAATATACCAGTCCGCATCTCCGGTGCTGTTAATGGTAATATCTGCCGCATTATTCTCTGTGAGACTGTCCACTACAATGGATGCAAGTCCATCAGAATATTTATAAAATTCATAACCGGATAATCCTGCATTGAAGGAACCGTTTTTAATCAGGGAATCTTCCACGATTTTAACCTGATCGAGATAAATCTCTCCCTGTCCTGACATTGTAAATACAAGATCTTTATTGCTATATGTGGCCGCACTGATTTTTAAAGTATATGTCTGGTTTGCATCCGTAAGTGCATAACTTTGTTCTGCTCCTGCGGCACTCACTTTCAGATCTGCATCTCCTCTTGCCACAAAAGAAAGTTCATAATTGATACCATCCGTAAACGCTAGACCTCTCTGCGAAACTGTAAGCGATGATTCTTCTGTGTGATTGATCTGTGCATGAAGCTCTCTTTCATTATTTACATTTGTGACGCTTGCTGCGCTAGCATCTGATATTTCCCAATAGGCGAGTCTTCCCTCTCCCTCCTGGAAATCTCCATTGTATACAAGACTTCCATTTGCAAGAATGGTTTTCGCTTCCACTTCATTTGGATCTGCATCCTTTGTCATTTTGACTGCAACATTACGGATCTCAATGTCTGCCGCAGAGCCTGCTGCTCCCATATTGTATTCAAGTCTGCCGTTTGCATCGTTGTCCTCTGTCATTTTAAAAGAATAACTGTATGTCTTCCAGTCTGTTGTAAGACTGGTGTTCTCACTCAGATATGCCATGTAAGAACGATCCGGTGCTTTCACCGCGGTATTCATGGTTCTGTTTTCAGAACTCTTTGCCTCATAGGAAACCTCATATGTGGCACCTTTCTTAAACGGAATACCTTCCTGTACCAGTTGTACACTGTAATCAACGGTTCCTTCCTTTTCCGTCGTGATCTTTATGGAGTTATTTTCAATTACCGCTTCTGCTGCTCCGCCATTTGCTGTCATAAACTTCCAGTCTGCCTCATCTGTAAGACTTTCTTTTTCAGCAAAATTTCCATTGTTCACATAATTTCCATTTGCATCCGGATCACGGAGCACCACATTTTTCTCCGGTCTCTTTACATTCTCATCATAGCTGTCCTTCTGATATACCCTGACATAGTCCACTGCAAGCTGCGCTTTCTCATCAAAAGGTGTCGTGTCATCAATATTGCCGACCCAGGAACCCCCGACAGCCACGTTTAAGATCATGTAAAATGGCTGGTCAAACGGTGCCGGATATGCAACCGTTCCCACGTTTTTCGTTGTGGAATACCAGTCATTTTCCTCATGGTATAAAATCCCATCGACATACCATCTGATTGCTCCCGGCTCCCATTCACAGGCAAAGGTATGATATTCATCTGCAAAATCGCCTGCTGCTAAAATCTTTGTACCCTGGCTTTCCGCATGTGGCTCTCCATAATGGATGGTTCCATAAAGCTTATTGGTCTGTTGTCCCATAACTTCCATGATGTCGATCTCACCACATTTTGGCCACTGTCCATATAAATTTTCATTTGTAGGCATCATCCAAAATGCAGGAAGATATCCGGTTCCCTGCGGAACTTTTGCCCTGCATTCAAAATATCCATATTTAAAATCTTTCTTTCCCTGTGTATTTACCCTTCCGGATGTATAGGATACTTTTCCATCCTGCTCGGTTTTCTCCGGCTGAATGATCAGCTTTCCGTCTTTTACATAAATGTTTTTCTCCGTATCCACATAAGCCTGAAGTTCGCTGTTTACCCAGCCCGGATCGTGAAGTTCAACATTCCAGTCTGATCTGTCTAACGCAGTTCCCTCAAACTCGTCCTGCCATACAAGATGATATGCTGAATCTTTTGCAGGATCTTTTACTGCTGGCTGCTCCGGCTTTTGTTCCGGCTGCTGGTCCGGCTTTTGTTCTGGCTTTTGTTCCGGCTGCTGAGCAGTCGGCTGATTGTTGTTCTGCGCCTTCTGATTGTTATTCTGCACTGGCTTCTGTGTTATTTTTTCTTCTGGCTGCTGTTTTGCTTCTGCAATCTCTGCCACTATCGTTTTATCTTTTTCCTGCTCTGCTGGCTGCGACTTTTTTCGCTTATCAGCAGCCGGCTTTTTCGATGTGTCTTTTGCGGACTTCTCATATTTTCCAGCAGTGACAATTTCATTATCATTTCCAATTTTCAAAGAAACTTTGATATTTTCTTTTTCTATCACACTGCTAATCGATATCTTTGCCTTTTCTAATATCTTGCTGCAAAATTCTTCCTCATCTCCTTCTGCCGTAACCTGAATCGTTCCATCTTCTTTCAGATATCCCATTTCATGCGCATGCGCGATCATTTTTTCCATGCATGTCTCAAATGTCATGCCTTCCAACTGCATCGCAGCAATTAGTTTCTGCGCATCCTCATTTACAGGTTCCACTGCTAAAACATTCGCATTTTCATCCAGATAAATACGTAACTCCGGATTGATTTTCACTGTGATAACAACTGAATAATTTTCTGGTATCTGAAATATGGTTTCCGATACCTCTGTCGTTTCTGTCACTTCTTCTGCCTGTTCTGCAGCAGTCTGTGACTCCACTGCTCCCGACTCTTTCACATCACCTGTTTTTCCGCAACCCGAAAAGACAAGCACCATGCAGCCCAATAGCAGCACTGCTCTTTTCCACTTTTCCCTCAATTTTTTATCCAACATAAAAAACCTCCCTTTTCATTTTGTGTATTTATCCTAACAAATGAAAAGGAAGGTAAAAATCAAATTTTTGCACTAAATATCAAATTCATGCCGTATTATAATAAAACCTATACTGCTTCATAATCTTTTAGTCATCCATCCCACAGTTTAACCTCTGGGTTCTGCCGCTCGTAACATGGATTGACGGCAGGCTCATAACCTAAACTCCGGGCTACGCCATGCTGTTGACTGTTTTATATTTATAAAGCATCTCCGCATGGTTCTGTTCTTCGATCTGAATGTCAGCCAAAAGTTTTCTGACACCCGGATCACCGAATGCAAACACTTCCGTATTGTAAGTGGAAGAAACAAGTTTTTCTGTTCCGATACAGTCTGTTGCAAGGAAACAGTCCGTTTTCTTATCTTCGGAAGGTGCCATGCTGTAGGTAGCAGCCGGGTTATAATCTTTTCCATCACTGTCGTTGCAGTCGCAGGAAGGAACTTTTCCAGACAGCACCTGTGTCAGGGATTCTAAATGCTTCTGCTCTTTTCCATGCAGATCTGTGAACAGGTCAATAAGCACCTGATCTTTGGCAAGTTTACTGTATCTCTCGTATTTTTCCACGCAGCACTGCTCCTGTGTCTGCAAGTCTTTGATCACGGTTGTCTCTTTTTCGCTCAATATCATCTTTCTACCTCTTTCCGACGGATTTTAAAACCCGCACATTTTTTTCACGATGATATTATGAGTCATAAAAATGGTAATTATTCACTATTTCGTGAAAATCTGCTGCCCGGGCAGACAGACTGATAAATCTTTTGGGCGTCATTCCATATTTCTTTTTAAATTCCCGATGGAAATAAGACAAATTCGAAAATCCACAGGCGAGCGCCACCTCGAGCGTATTTGTCTCCCCATTTTCAAACTGGTCTGCCGCGCGCTCCAGACGCACATTTTTGATGTACTGCACGCATGACATTCCCATGTATTTTTTGAAAAAACGCATAAAATAATACTCACTGAAAAAACAGATTCCGGCAAGTCCTGAAATCGTCAGTTCCTCCATATAGTGTGCATCGATATAACTTAAAACTTCTTTTAACTTTTTCGCATGTTCTGTCAAAATCGCATCTGCCTCTGTATTCCGGGTACAATATGGAATCAAAGCCGCCACAAGCTGCAACAGATATGACTTGATAGCAATCTCGTATCCGGGTGTTTTTTTGTCATACTCCGTGTTTATATCCTCAAACAGATCTGCTGCCTTTTCGTAAAGCGGATGTCCTTTTTTGATTACAAACGGCGGGATCAATTTCTGGTTCATCAGTGGATTCAAATACCGGAGGGCACAGATATCCGCAGCCTTTGCACCAAGAAAATCCATATGAAACACATACGTTTCCGACTGCATGCGCTCCTCTTTTTCATTGGAAATCGCATGCAGCACCGCAGGCGGAATAAAAATCAGATCTCCCTCTTCCACATCATAAGTTTCAAGATGGATCTGATATGTGCAGCTTCCCTTCTCAATCCGTGTAAATTCTGCCTCCTCATGCCAGTGCGCCGTGACATAAGGATACTCTTTCCATAACGGCGTCACATATTTTTGCAGCGGAAAAATTTCTTCGCCGTGTCTGGCGTTTTCATGCTGGTCTAAGGATAGGGTTATTTTTTCTTTCATTGTATTGATTCCTCTTTAACATCATTGAAACAGATGGCAAACACCTTCTAAGCTGTCTTAATCCACATCAGCATAGCAGTTTTGTGCAATACTTTCTTATATTTATACAAGATTTTTCGTTTCTTCTATTCTATTATAACAGTATCATACAATCAAGTGTAGGAACTGCGAAACTCAAAGTTGTGTAAATTTAATTTTGAACAATTTTAAACAGCTTTAAATGAGTTTCGCAATCACCCCAGAATCAAATGAAGATAGTGTCAAATGACCTATGAAAAAACTGAGCAAAAGAAAAAGGCTCAGATGAA